>QQTW01002814.1_pt1 | contig 12744 bp, 13 predicted proteins | sample 1904831 | NCBI WGS metagenome assembly QQTW01 (sample SAMN09435610, study PRJNA476489) | Subsurface metagenome, whole genome shotgun sequencing project. | reverse complement strand
GATGGTATCGCGCAAGCGTGCCGGAGGCATATCGCTTTTAAGGTGGTACGTGCCACGCTTAATTGAGACTGTAAAAGTACTTCCTTGACCGTACACGCTTTGTACCCGCACACTTCCACCATGAAGTTTTACCAATTCTTGTACGAGCGCAAGTCCAATCCCACTACCTTCGTGCGTTCGACCTTGCGTTCCTTCAATGCGGTGAAACCGCTTAAACACATTCTCAAGTTCAAACTCAGGGATACCAATACCTGTGTCTTGAACTTGTAGCTCAACGTTTTCTGCGATTATGCGCTGCCTAACCGTAATTTGACCTTGTTGCGTGAATTTAAAAGCGTTTGATAGTAGGTTAAAGACAATCTTCTCCCACATATCCCGGTCTACATATACTGGTTCTTTCAAAGGTGGACAATCAACTACAAGCTGTAAAAACGCTTTCTCAATTGCAGACCGGAAAACACTTGCAAGGTCGGTAGTGAGGGTCGCCAAATCCGTAGGCTCGTACATTGCTTGCATTCGGTTCGCTTCGATGCGCGAGAAGTCAAGAAGCGTATTAACAAGCTTAAGCAACCTGAGACTGTTACGGTGAGCAACAGCAATTTGCTCGCGCACAGTTGTCGTCAGTTGGGGGTCATGGAGAACATCTTCCAGCGGACCCAACATCAGCGTTAGCGGGGTGCGAAACTCATGACTTATGTTTGAGAAGAAAATGGTTTTTACCCGGTCAAGTTCCGCAAGCATCTGTGCCCGTTTGCGTTCTTCCTCGTAAGCTTGAGCGTTTTGTACCGCAGATGACACTTGACCCGCAAGGAGTTCGTAGAACGAGCTGTATCCTTCATCGAGCGCGCGGTTGGGGCTGACTCCAACAACTATAACTCCAAGCGCTGCCATATTAGCCGATGAAGCGATAGGCATAACAAGCGCAGCACGGGTGGAGTCGTTCCAAGGTCCGCCCGGTAGCGATATATACTGGTCTACATTCTCAATTAAAATAGTGTTACCAGCCGCTGCTTGTGCTAGCGACCATATATCTTTTTGAGGTGACGAAATATCAACAGAAACCGGGCTGAGAATCTCGGAATCCGGCATCCCTACCTTACTACGAAGTGCGATTTTTCCATCCGGCAAGCGTTGGTAAATCAGTGCGAACGGGACATCAAGGGGGTGTTCCGCGATCGCCGCTGCTATATCGTGGCACGTTGTCTCTACAGTCCGTGTCTCACCTGCTCTAGATGCAAGGTCACGAAGAAGCCGTAACCTGCGATCGCCTAATACCTGCTGGGTGACTTCGCTACAAACGGCAAACATGCCAACTATTTGCCCTGAATCGTCCTCAGCGGGGGCGTGAGAAAGGCTAAAATAAGATTCCTCGCGGTAGCCTGAGCGCTCTAAGACTAGCATTTGTGCCTCAACCCAGTTCGCTACCCCGGTTGTCATAACCTCATCAATCATCGGGCCTAGCGTATCCCACGCCTCAGCCAGCGTAATTCTAATATCGATACCGAGAGCGGCGGGGTGCTTGTCACCGATCAGCTTTGAGTAGGCATCGTTGTAGAACTGAATCAGATGGGAACCCCAAATTAGAACCATTGGGTATCGTGAAGCTAGGAGGGTTTTAACGGTGCTTTTAAGGCTTTGCGGCCACGTCTCGACTGAACCAACTTTTGTGCTTGCCCAGTTGAAGGTACGCATACGTTCCCTCATCTCGCCCGATCCTGGAAAGGGGTCTGATTGATGCCCGTTCTTCATACGTGCCCTTTCTCCTCCACGCCACTATATAACATCATTATAATAATAGTGCTTTATTGTTTGGGGAAGGTGGGCAAGTATCTCTACGCAATAGCTACAGGAAGACTGACCTTATTAAACGCAGAGAAGCCAGTGCGTTGCGGAGCATCTCTTGGCGTGCGGGGTTCCCCCCGTTGTAGCTTGCGTGCATCGAAGGGGTGCAACAGCCGCGTTGGGGTACAAAGCGTTGTAGCACCTGGCACCATACAAAGTTAAGAGGGTTTAGGAGAGTTTTTGCGTAAGTCCTATCTAAATAAGGAAATAAAAGCTACATTAATAAAGTTTGATTAAAAACCTGTGTAGAGAGTGCATCGATTTACCCAACAATCTATGAGAAAGCGGAGAAAGTCACTTTTCACCCTGCTGTTTGCGGCAATTTTCGCAATCAGCATCATTACCAGTCAAAATCATCCGATACTGGCATCATCGATTGGCAAAACGCTGACGATGATTACTTCCCCCGATTATCCCCCTTTCGAGTATTACGAAAATCAGGGAAGTCAAAGAAAAATAGTTGGTTTTGATATCGATATCGCCAACTATATCGCTAAGGAACTGGGATTCAAGCTGCAAATCATGGAGTCAGATTTTGGCGGTTTGATTCCCGCACTGCAAGCAAATCGCGCTGACTTTGTGATGGCAAGTATGAATCCTAGCCCCGAAAGAAAGCAAAATGTTGATTTTTCGCTAATTTACTATCAAGGCAGAGATACAATTGTTGCCGACAAAGGTAGTAAAATTACCAAATTAGAGGAATTAGCGGGTAAACGGATAGGCGTGCAACTAGGGACAACTCAAGAGCAAAGTGCCAAAAGAATGACAGCAAAGTTACCAGGAGTGGAAATTAAGCTGTTGAGTAAAGCTCCCGAAATGATTCAAGAGATAAAATCTGGACGGATTGACGCTGTGATTTTGGGGGAAATTACCGCGCAAGGGTTTACCCAAGCGAATCCAGAATTAGGATTTTATTTGTTACCACCAGAGGACAAAGAAGCAGGAGGAAGCGCGATCGCATTCCCCAAAAATTCGCCTTTGGTCGTACCATTTAACAAGGTCTTGCAGAAGATGCTCGACAATGGCGATTTAGATAAGTTGAAGGCACAGCGAATTGCCATTATCAAAGATACGCTAACTTCCACCCCAGCGGTAACAAAAACAGGTCTAAATTTCGACTTAGGGCGAATTATCCCCGATATTCCGTTTATACTTCAGGGAATACCCGTAAGCTTGATGTTTACTTTGTTATCGCTATTCTTCGGTTTAATTTGGGGAACGTTGCTTTCGCTATTTAAAATTACCGGAGTTAAAGCCCTAACTTGGTTTGCAAATGCCTATACTTCAGTGTTTCGCGGTACACCAATGCTTTTACAATTGGCGTTAGTTTATTACGCGACACCGCAACTGACAGGTTACAATATTCCCGCGCTGCAAGCAGGTGTTTTAACTTTTACCCTCAATTCCGGTGCTTACATGTCGGAAACGATTCGGGGAGGCATTCAATCGGTGGATAAAGGACAAACCGAAGCAGCTTTATCGATGGGTGTTCCTTACCATTTGATGATGTGGGATATTATTATTCCCCAAGCTTTGAAGAATATTCTCCCGGCTTTGGTCAATGAGACAATTGGACTGTTGAAAGATTCGGCGTTGGTATCGACTTTGGGAATGGTAGAAATATTACGAAGTGCCCAAATAGTTGGGGCAAACAAGTATATTTACTTTGAACCGCTGTTGTTTGCAGGATTAATTTACTACGTTTTAGTGATGAGTTTGACTTTTAGTGCATCAGCTTTAGAAAGGAGATTGCGGTTAAGTGAGTAAAACAGTAATTCGCACGGAACATCTTTGTAAATCCTTCGGTAAGTTGAATGTACTCAAAGATATTTCCACAGAGATTTATCCAGGGGAAGTTGTGGGAATCCTCGGTCCGAGTGGTTCGGGAAAGTCAACTTTTCTACGCTGCATGAACCTACTCGAACATCCCAGTAGCGGTAAGGTTTACTTTGGAGAAGCCGAAATTACGAATCCCAAGGTGAATATCAGCAAGATTCGGCAAGAATTGGTAATGGTATTTCAGCACTTTAATTTGTTTCCCCACATGACAGTATTGGAAAATGTCACCTATGCACCGATGAAAGTCAAAGGGTTGAATAAAGAACGTGCAATTAAAAATGGATTGGAGTTATTAGGTAAAGTCGGTTTAGCCGAAAAAGCGCATGTTTACCCAGCGAGACTATCGGGAGGACAAAAACAACGAGTTGCGATCGCGCGGGCTTTGGCAATGGAACCTGAAATGATATTATTCGATGAACCGACCTCAGCTTTAGACCCGGAAATGGTCAAAGATGTGCTGGAAGTAATGAAGGTTTTAGCCAAAAGTGGAATGACAATGGCAATTGTGACTCATGAAATGGGGTTTGCGAAAGAAGTTGCCAGTCGGATTTTGTTTCTCGACCAAGGGAGTTTGGCAGAAGATACGACACCTGGGGAATTTTTTAGCAATCCGGAGTGCGATCGCGCTAAACAATTTTTAGAGAAAATGCTGTAACACAAATGTAGAGACGCGAAATTTCGCGTCTCAGATAAATTTCGCGTCTCTCAAATAAATTTCGCATCTTTATAGTACCGATAACGTGCGCTTGTAAATGAAAATACAGCATTATTTATAGTGGTGCTGACGTTATTATAAGGAAAGATAACCTAGTATCGGTTTATATGAATCTTACACCCGTCGAAAGTTTTAACAAGCTGTCTCTTCATGTTCTGGTTGAACAAATTGAGTCAGGGCATTTTATCGCATCAGTACCAGAATTGGCTGATTGTGTAGCTGAAGCTGAAACTCGCTCCGCAGCGATCGCCACTGTACAAGAGAAGCTTAAGGCTCGGCTTTTAAATATTGAGGTTCTGACGCTAGAAGTTCCAAATAATCCTTGGACAGATTTTATTGGGATGTTTGAGGGAGATGATGAGTTTGCGGAGCTTGCAGCCGAACTGCGGAAAGAGCGTGAGTTGGATAAGTAGTTGAGCAGCATTAATTACACAAAGTCCACCTACTTACAAATGACGCACTATGAGTCTTTGGTTGTTAGATACAGACCATGTGTCACTGCTGTTAGAGCGGCATCCACAAATAAGCCATCAAGTGGCTTCTGTGGGGGCAGAAGTTGCAATTTCAATCGTGACGGTTCAGGAATTGTTTAATGGTTGGGTGGTACGAATCAATAGTGCGCGGGATGTTGAAGATGTTGTGCGACTGTATGGAAAGTTAAGCCGCACAGTTGCTCTATCCGGACGGGTCAGGGTACTAGATTTTAATAAGAAAGCAGGTGAAACTTTTCAGCGATTGCTAAAAGAAAATCCAACGTTATCGAAACAGCGATTGCACAAGGATATACGAATTGCTGCAATTGCCTTGGTTAATGATGCAACTGTAGTGACGCGAAACTATCGAGATTTTTCTCAAGTACCAGGGTTAAAGATTGAGGATTGGTCTAGAGATGATATTGTTTAATAAATACTAGCGCGTAGTTCATTGCCGTTTTTTAATTGAGGCTTTAACTTCTTCCCATGTCAATACATTATCAGGATTAGCTTCGTAATCAGCAATTCGACGGTCAAGCTCTCGTTTTTGCGCTTCTGTAAAATCAGGATAGGCTTGCTCTGCTGCAATACTATCTAAAATTGCTTGCACAAAGCGAATCCGTTCTTCAATACTTAAAGCTGTAATCTCCTTCAAAGTAGCTGAAATATCCATGCAAGCAACCTAATGTAGAAGAGTATGTGAAAGTACACATATATAATATAGCGAATAATAATAAACTACTTTTGTTATCAGCAAGTATCAAATTTGACACTTTTCAAAGGCAATAACTCCCACCATTAGTCACAGCATCCACTTCTCTTCGATAATCCTCTATCGCTACGACCACTTCATCAAAGTCCGGGTCATTTTTATATTTGCCTGCCAACGCTAGTAGGGGATTCTCTGACTTAGGTAAAATAATTTCCATTTGAAGGATTTCCACGGATGCTAGTTGCTCTATCAACCGTTGTTCCAAATGCTTCAGTGCTTCCTCTCGGTTATTCCCCTCTGCCCAGAACTCTGCCCATCCCAAAACCTTTGCCATCCACTTTTCCTTGGCTTTCTGTTCCACGGCAATGGTATATGTTAGTGCCGATAAATGACTAAGTGTAGAGGCTCTAACAATCATGATTCATCTAATATCTCGCTGGACTGTAAGAAACACGTATATTTATAACCTGGATGAAACTAACAGCACGCAGCTTTAGATAAGCACTTTAATCATAACGCTTCATCAATAATTACACTAAAAACAGTGCCTACCTTTGATGGCAGTGTTAATGCTAGCGCTGTAATCTGTGAGGCTTTAAGCATCGTCAATTCCAGATGTTTTTAATTTTTACAATAATTTATCCCATACTTAAAATTTACATTCCGGAGATCGTTTGAATAATTTGAGTAATATTTACTGAGATAAATGCATCAATTAGCTACATACCGAGGCGTTGACGTGCATCTTTAATCCAGTTGCGCTCATCGGGGTGGTCGGAAAGCCCAAATTCAAGACATTTACACCATTGTTCGAGTGAGGATTGCTGTTTTCGTTGACCTTCAAGGACTTGAGCCAATAAACAGTGTGGGGAACCAAGCTCGTCATTTAAAGCAATCGCTATACGTAGCGGAACTTCTGCTTGTGCGTAGGAATATTTTCCCTCTCGTGCTAGTCCCAACCGTGCCCAACCCAAGTTTTTCAACATTGTATATTTGTCTCGGTCTGTAAGAGGCAGTTTTAATCCTTCTTCCAGTATCTCAACAGCTCTCTGGTATTTTTTGTCCAGAATCTCCAACCGAGCTAATTCACTATATGCTTGAGGAAATTTCTGGTCTTTGGCAGCTTCGTAATTATTGTATGCGCTGTCTAAATCTTGCAGGTCTTCGGAAATTCTGCCTTTAGTATAAAGAGCTTGTGGGTAGCCCGGTTTAATTAAGAGTGCTAAGTTATAAAGCTTTTCGGCAGTTTGTAAATTACCAGCAGAGTAAATTTCTAACGCTCTACTATTTAAAAAAATTGCTAGATTTCCCGAAGTGATAAATGCGAACGGACCCATCGTCAAGCCTGTAATTATCGCAGTCAAGCCAAAGCGTTTGCTTCGTTTAGCTTGTCGTTGGGCTTTTTGTAAATTCTCCTGCGCTTGTTTCTCCCCCTGCAAAGCAATTTCCGTTCTCTGCTGCACCTGCGCCAGTTCCAATTCTTGGCTAGCTACTAAAAACTGATAATCTTTATCGCTCAAGCTTCTTCCATTTGCCCAGGTCAAGACATTGCGTAAATCATCCCCATGCAACAACTGCTCACTATCACGTCCTGAAGTTTCCCAAGCTACAAATGCTTCGGCATATGGTCGCATATTTTGTAGTTCCTTCTCTACCCAAGTGTTATCAAAAACTGATTGGTAGATACGGTTGTAAACCCTTAATTTACCTTCTTGCTTGATGACTAAGCTCGATAACCGCAATTTCATGACTTCTGGACTATCATCAACAGCTAATTCCCCAGCTTGTAAAACTTTTTGATACATCCCTAGCGACCAACAAGCGAGTTGCTCGTTGTTGAGAATGCGCGAGCGTATTGTCTGTAAGTGCTGTTGTTTATCTTGTGCCAACCAATTTTCGAGAATGCGCGATCGCACAATTGTTGCAACACAATCTGCCTCTACTCCATTCTCAATGTATGACAAAGAAGATACAAGCTGACAAAGCCATTGCGTCAGAAACGGTTGCCCCCCAGTCCAAAGCAAAATTTCATGAAGCACTGCACGGGGATTGCTGGTGATACCAACAAATCCCTTTTCTAACGGTGTTGCTTCATCCAATTGAAAACCAGCTAATTCGATTGCTTCGCTTTCGATATTAAATGGAGTATGGTCTTTATCTTCGATTAAATCAGCAGGAGTTGCTACCCCCAACAGTGCAAAAGTCAGACGGTTATATTTAGGTTTATCAGCACGTTTGTTATAACATCCACGAACAAAAGCAAAAAAATCGTCTTTGAAACTTAAATTTAAAACGCTGTCGATTTCATCGGCAAAGATAACAATACTTTGCGTAACTTGTTCGAGTAGTACTTCTTCGATAAACTTAGTCAATCGTCGTGCTGGATGAATTAAAGTATACCCATACCACCAGCTTTCCAGGTCAATATCCAAATTAAATTCACTTACTAGATAGCTAACAAAACCACCATAAAATTCTTCTTCTGTGACTTCATGCAGGCATAATTCACGCATTTCAAATGCCACGCAAGCAACCCCCTCTTTTTTGAGACGTGCCATTGTCTGTACGCGCAAACTCGATTTACCCATTTGTCGGCAATTTAATAAATAGCAGAATTTGCCTATTTTCAACCTTTCGTAAAGTTGAGAATCGGCTTGGCGTACAACATAAGTTGAAGCTGATTCGCTGAGACTTCCTCCGACTTGATACCCGTTAGTTTGTTGAAAGTAGCTCATAATTAATATATATAAATGAATATGTTTTTAATGCGAACTGTTTCATTCTTTATAAAAGAAACCGTAAATCCTAAATTTTCGTTTTAATTTGGGACGTAGGGGCGGGGGAACCCCGCCCCTACAATACGGTCGGCTCAACTAATATCTCAATTTTGTATAAAACATCCTCTAACTTACTAACCGTTCTCGGAAGTATAAACGATAGATTTGATAGCGCGGTGCTGCACTATTATTTAACAGTTCTACCAACCCAAAATCATATAATTTTACTGCATCATCTAAATTTAAATTTGAATTAAATTCAACAGGACTATTTGCTAAAACTATTGTTTTAAACGCTGTTGCTAGTGCGGCATTTGTTTGTAAATAACGCCAGTGTCTTTCTAAATGGTTCCGATAAATCCCTGAAGCTGTGGGTGCTGACTGCAACAAGCTTTCTAAAGTCATATCCTGGCGCGATACTACCTGTATGGCTTGTTTTATCAGATAGGGATGTCCTCCTACCATTGCCATTAGTTGTTTAACTTGAATATTTTTCCAGTTTAATTTATACTTTTGTGATAAAGATTCTACTTGTTCGCTAGTAAAATCTGTTAATTTAATTTCAGTCCCGGCATTAAACGGTGACTGATTGATATTTAATTGGGTATAAACTTGTGTGTGCGACATCAATAACCGCAATTGTCGCCAAAGAGGTTTAGTTTTTGCGTCTTCATGCCAAGTTCGCAGCATTCCCAAAAACTCTCCAGCTATTTCCCCATGCACAAAAAGTCTGTCTACCTCATCTAAAGCGATCGCAACGGCACTATCTCCAGGTAAAAGATACTTTTCAAAGTAGGTTCGGCATTTTATCTTACAATTACCCAAACTTTTGCGCCAGTGTTCTTCTACAGGTTGCCCTAACTCTAATGTCTCGGCAATAGTGGTGATAAACCACTGCAAAAACTTATCTAAGCTATTAAAATCTTCACCTACTGCATCTCGTAGGTTTAAAACTACCGTGCGGTATCCTTGTTGTGCAACGTGGTGCATTACCCGTGACATTAACTCCGTTTTCCCAAACTGCAACGGTGCTTGAATTCGCAACAATGCACCAGGTTTGCATATCTCTTCATAACAGCGAGATTCGATGGGAGGACGTTCGATATAAGGTGACTCGGAAAATTCGATTGTGTTAAATTGAATTTCTGGGATTATGACTGTATTTTCACTTTTATTGCCTTGTTTCTCCCACTGTCGTTGCAATGCTTGACGAAAGTTGGTTTTTTTGACTTCTTCCCCTAATGCTTCGGAAAGATTGTTCCATAATTTACCGCCAACTTCACCGATATACTTAACTGCTAGATGAGATTCGGATGCGATCGCGTCATAAGTTTTACCATCCCAGGCTCCACGCAGTACCTGTACCTCTGAAGAACCAAGATGCTTTTTCGTGACTTGAAAAACTAGAGCATCCATCTACCAGGTTATGTGTCTGCGTCCAGGTTAATTCTAATTCTGATTTCATAAATTTTAGTTACCCAATTAAATGGTAAGGGCAGGGAGACCCCGCCCTTACGATATATGTTTACCATTATTTTTACTCACATCGGGCACATCCGTATAAATACCCGGAAAAAACCGGATTTTTTCTGGAACTTTATTTTTTACCCAAGTTTTCCGGTTTTCTAAGGGTGAATTGTTTATTTAATTACAAATAAAGAACCTGTTTTTTTCCCGCTGACTATTAAAAAATAATCGGTGATTATAGGGACATGCAAGAGGCGAGTAAATCAAACGCCATCTGCATCAAAAAGTCAAATTTAAGTCAAGGAAAAAAGGAAATCAAATGGCAACTAATCTTGGAAAAACAGTCAAAGCTAATTTCGCTTTACTAACAGTTTTGTTAAGTTCAACCATGACATTGGCAACAACTATAATGCCTGCTCATGCCTTGTCTAAATCTGATGTGAATCATGCTGTAACCCTTTCACCAACTTCGCAAAAAAGCGTAATCATAGCACAAACCGCAACTTTCCCATTGCAGGGGTCTCGCAAGAATGAGGTAGTGAGTAAAGGGTATATGGAAACTTCGTTTGACCTAGACTCAAATGGAAACCTGAATGCTAGAACTCGAACCTGGAACGATGTGAAGCTAAAGGGTTTTACTGGTGGGGTTTTTATTGCATTTACTGATGCATCTGGATTTCCAATCTGGAATACTGAGCAACAGCGATACGGCGTAGATGGTAAAGTAATTGGAAAGAGTGACCGGACTGAAAACTGGCAAGCAAAAGTTCCACCAGAGATTCTTAGTAGAATAAGTGGCTATGCCATAGTTCAAGAACATACTCCAAGAGGCAGAGTGTTGGATTGGATACGGTCATCAGAAGGACAGCAAACAATTAAGGCTATTGTTAGTTTCTTTAAATAAGTGCTAATCGGATTTGATAACTTTTGTGTTGTCAATAGCCAAACTTTGCCCTAGTTTACTGCCAAGGCTTAAATTATCAATCCGCATCAATAATTCCCTTGGCAAAATCAACTTTCATCTTATTTCCAGATAAGAGTTGAATAACAATACTTAACTCTTATCTGGCTGGATGTTTTCCAATTTCACACCCTTGCAAATAAGGGAAAGGTTAACAAATATGAAACTCAAAAGAATTGCTGCAATTTCCGCTCTTACTTTGATGCTCGCTACAGGAGCAGCCAATGCAAAAACTCCAGAAGTATCATCTATTGCAAGCAAAATAGATGCATCTTCATTTAGTAAAGTTGTACCTGTTGATGATGTAAGTAATAAAAAGCTTAACCCTTCAATTCCTGTCGATCAAGCTAACCGTAATGCAATGACCTGGAGAAGTAGCCCAACAACTGTAGTGCTTAACGGAAAAACCTATGTTTTGTTTGCTTCGGATAATGGTCAGCCTGGTGGTACCAATGCTTATAACGGCGATACTAGTGTCAATGAATATCGCTCGCTGCTCTGCATTAATAAGACAGGCGCTCCGGCTCCAGTTGGTCTGCCACAGTCTAGTGTAACCGACGGCGGTGCAACTAAAGCCTCTTGGTCTGGCGGTACAGCGTTGATAATTCCCAATATCCAAGGGAAGCAATTAACGTCTCAAGCAGTTGCAGACAAGATGTGCGACCAGGTAGGACAACTTACTCGCGGTACTTCTGGATATCGCATGGCAGAATTCCATGATGGTACTGGTCCTAACCCTGGATGGAGTTTCTGGGCAGAAGCTTATGGCGATATAAACGGTTTAGCCCCGTCTACCCGCTATTGGGTTAAAATTAATGACCAACCTGCAAATCCTTGGGGTAACAACATTAGATAAGTCGGTGTAAGAATTAAAGGTTTGTAGTAAGCGCTTACTACAAACCAATTTTCATAGTTTACTTTTCTTTACATAGTTCGGTTTATTCTCGCCGAACTACTTGGTTTTGGGTAAAAGCTATCGAAATTCAGCAAGTCCGCGCCAATCGACGATCGTTGATATTTTTGATTTCGATAACTTTGGATGCTGTAAGCATCCGATTTTGTTCTTAAATATTCAACAGAATCGTCTGTAAACTAAACAAAGGACTACAGGCGGGGTATTTTGCTAGCAGCGCATCCTTGACTAGGTGTTTCAGCCCTTGACTAGCCTGCATTGCTGACACTAAAGCGTCGATTTGGTTGGACTGAGAAAACTGTTGCAACGCCTTAATACCAGCTTGTTCCAGTTGCGTAGCCTTAATGGCAGCTTGACGCTTGAGTTCTGCCCCTATTGCCCCAAATATTGACAGCGCTGAGACTGCAACCCCAATATATATTCGTCGCTTTGTTTTCCTTCGCACCTGAGTTAACTGCTGTTGAGCCTGTTTCTCTTCTTGTGACAAAGCTGTTTCTGTTCTTTGCTGCCCTTCTGTGAATTCCCTCTCCTGGCTAGCAGATAAAAACTGATAATCCCGCTCGCTCAAACTTATACCGTCTGCCCATACTAATGCAAACCGTAAATCTTCCCCTCGCAATAGATATGACTCATGACGGTTAGAAGTTTCCCAAGCTAAAAAAGCTTCTGCATATGGGCGTAAATTTCTCAGTTCTTTCGCTACCCAAGTCTCATTAAAGACAGATTTGTAAATACGGTTGTAAACTTTTAACTTGCCCTGTTGCTTGACTATCAAGCCGGACAGGCGCTTAGTAAATATTTAGGTTAACAATCCGCCTCACTTTAGTTTAGTGGGCGGATTCTTGCTTTAATCATTTGACATTAAACAGGAGGCAAGGCAATAAGTTACGAAAACTTATCAACCCGTCCCAAAAGGTGTTAGCCTATACAATGTGCGAAGTTATATTATACTTAATTTACCTTCATTAACCTTCATTAACCTCAAGAAAGCGGTTGTAAAAATGATTGCAAATTTAATAAATTATTGCCAGCCGCAGCTAGAGTT
>QQTW01002813.1_pt1 | contig 12744 bp, 10 predicted proteins | sample 1904831 | NCBI WGS metagenome assembly QQTW01 (sample SAMN09435610, study PRJNA476489) | Subsurface metagenome, whole genome shotgun sequencing project. | reverse complement strand
AGGCGAGAGTTGGAAGACTTTAAAACCATAAGCACTATTAGCATTTCCCTGCCAAAATTTTTCTGCTTCTTCTGCATTGCTCAAATAAAAGCCAAACTGTTCAGTCACTACTTTAATGTCTTTAAAGCCTGCTTGCTGTAGCAGGTTTTGACATTTTTCTGGAGTACCAAGAATTTCATTGGGATTGGGAATTAGAATACCATAATTCTCTGCTTTCGATCTAAATAAGATGGAAGCAGTAAAGGCTGTTTGGGCATTACAAGAAAAGGCTACAATTCCACCTGTTTTAAGCAAGCGATACCACTTTTGTAAGGTAGTGGGAATATCTGTGAGGTAAACGATCGCACTTGAACACAAAATCGCATCGAAACTCTCATTCTCGAAGTTGAGATAGTCTGCATCTGCTTCTATTAGTTCGATGTTTTGTAAACCTGCTGCTGCTATTTTTCGCCGCGCTTGGTTCAGCATTCCAGAAGAGATATCTACTCCAACGACTTTACCTTCAGAACCGATGATTTCAGCAGATGCGATCGCGATTATACCCGTACCAGTTGCCACATCCAAGACGTTTTGTCCTGGTTGCAGTTGCGCTAACTCAATCAGAGGATTAGCAAAACGATAGCGGAAATCGTTGTCGTAGTTAGTTCTGGCATTGAAATCAGTAATTACTTGTTGTTTGTATTCCTCGATGCCTGTTTTATCCTTCATTAAAAAAAATCTCCTGAAGGTGAGCTTCTTCTCAGCTTACAAGGATATTTGTAGCAAAATCCTAACTAGACGCGTAAATTGAATGGTGTCAAAAAGATGTAAGGGCGGGTTTTTATTCAGCAATAAATTATATTTTTTGGGCAATGTGAAAAGCTGAGATATAGGAACATTGGAAACTCATAAAGCAGTTCTTCTCAAGCACTTCCCTCAAACTGTCAAACAAAGAATCACGCTTCTGCGGCTCTAGGGCGATGTAGGGTGATAAAGTACTCAAAAGCATCAGATAGTCATCAATGGTGTAGGTGACTTCACACGGCAGATGTTCGTACACTAAACCTTTGAACAAACCTGAATTAATGATATTCTGCCCAAGTCCTCTGAGGATCTCTTCTTGAGTTTCCCTGTCTTCATAACGTGCAAGCAATGGAGCCTGAGCCTGATAGACTTCATTTAATGCTTGGTAAACTTCATACGGCGGTTGAGGTTCCTTGTTCCACAGCAAAATCAGAGAACCATTATCTTGCAGTGCAGCAGCAGCTTTTGGATACCCGATTTCAGATGGAATCCAATGAAAAGAACTCGCTGCTATAACAGCATTGAATCTCTCAGTCTCTAACTCCCACTCTTCAAAAGTGGTATTCTTAATTTCTACGGCTGGATACTGCAAGCAATTCTGCCGCGCCAGGAAGCAAGCTTCCTGACTTGGCTCAAGGCAAACCATCGACAAGCCTAATTGAGCAAACGCTGTAGTTGCAGTTCCTGGCCCGCACCCCACTTCAAGAATAATTGCGTTTGCAGGAAGTTGGGCTAACTCTACAGCGCGACAAATTAACTTTTGAGGATAGCGGGGTCTTGCCTTATTGTATGCCTCTGCTACTTCGCTATACCAGTTTCTTCTTTGTTCTAAATCAATACCATACGGGGTTTTTGTTTGTTCTGAATCTTTCACAATTTGTCACAAAGCAACGATTACTCGCTAGTTTACATTGCCTGCTTATCTCAATCGCCCAGAGCGGAGAATACTAAAAATTAACCACAATCCGAGTAGACTTGCTACGGCAAACAGCGAACTGCTAAGCCAAGAAAGCTCAGTTGTTTGTGCTTTGGATGAGATAATCGCCGCCCCCATAATCAGCGAACCTACCAAAACGCTAAAAGAAAGACGATTGGCGGAATCATCGAGAGTGCGACGCAAGCCATCTAAACCTCGCAGCGATAAATTCCACTGCAAAGTTTCAGAAGTAACTCGATCTAATAACAGTTCGATTTGGCGGGGAGATTGTAAAGAGAGACTTTTGAGATCCAGCGCTGTTCTTAAAAGAGATTGTAATGGGCGATCGCCTAATAATTGTCGTCTAAACAAATCTGTCAGTAAAGGCTTAACTTCATCGAGGAAATTAATTTCTGGATTAAACTGACGCGCTACTCCTTCTAAATTAGCTAAAGTTTTAGCATACAAACCCATATTTGCTGGCAGTCGAATTTTGTTGTTACGGCAGACTTGCAGCAGTTCGTAAATTATTTGACTGAAATTAATTTGCGCCAGATTCAAGTTATAATACTTGCGTAGCATTCTGTCGTAGTCATTTTCCAACCGGGATAAAATTACTGGCTGGGCAGAATCCGATAATTGCAGCGTTAATTGACTGCACCGTTGAGCATCTATATCGACAATTGCTAACAACATCTCTGTCAATATCTGTTGAGTACGGGGGTCAAGCCGTCCCACCATGCCACAATCTAACAGCGCTACCCGCCCATCATTGAGATAAAAGATATTGCCAGGGTGGGGGTCAGCGTGAAAGAATCCATCAATATAAAGCTGCTGAAAGAAAGCACGGAATAGTAGAGTAGTAACTTCTCGTCGCTTTAAATCGGGATCTTCCCCATTCTCATCACTATTAAAAGTTGCTGCTAGTAGTGGTACTCCATCCAACCACTCCATCACCAGTAACTTTTCTGTAGTTAAATCCCAATAAATTTCAGCTACTACTAACTGCGTGGGATCGAACCAGCGACTGGTCGATAAATTAAGCCGTAACTGGTCGGCAAAACCAGCTTCTCTAGTAAAATCAAGCTCAGCTTCTAATGCCTTGCAAAATTCATCAGCTATAGATTTAATTTCGTAACTTTGCCCGAACTCAGTTCGTGCCACTAAGTCAGCAATACCTTGAATCAAGGCGATATCCTGGGCAACAGTAGCATCAATTCCAGGGCGTTGAACCTTGAGGGCAACTTCTCGACCATCTGTTAATGTAGCGCGATGGGTTTGGGCGATCGAACCTGCTGCCACAGCTTGAAAATTGATTTGAGAAAATGTTTCTTCTAAAGGGCGTGGCAATTGTTTGCGGATTACCACTTCAACTTCTGACCAGGCGACTGGAGGTACTTCATCTTGCAGGGTTGACAGTTCCTCAATGTATGCTGCTGGTAGAAGATCCGGGCGGGTAGACATCAGTTGACCTAGTTTGACATAAACAGGGCCTAAATCCACCAGAATATTGCGTAAAACGGCTGGTGTGGGTAATTGGGGTTCGTCAGTTTTACCCCCAGTTAGTAGCCGTCGCATATAATCCCAGCCGTTGCGGAGGAAAACTTCAATGATTTCTCTTTGACGAGAAGTAGTTTGAGTTAGAAACACAGTTGTCAGGGGTGAGGGGTCAAGGGTAAATGCAACAATTATGAATTATGAATGAGAAAATTTAGGATGGGTGCGGTCAAAACCTGTTGGTACGGAGTAGCGTTTAACCGTGCAGAAAAAGGCAATCCGTTGTCATGGCTTATCTTGTGGAAAACCGCTATTCATACCTAACCTCCCCAACCAACTACTTTTGACCACACCCGTTTTAAACTTAATTAAATTTAAATCATAAACGTTTATGGATTTAAACTGGTCTTTTTGATTCGGGTGCGGTCAAAACCTGTTGGTACGGAGTAGCGTTTAACCGTGCAGGAAAAGGCAATCCGTTGTCATGGCTTATCTTGTGGAAAACCGCTATTCATACCTAACCTCCCCAACCAACTACTTTTGACCACACCCGTTTAGGATTCATAATTTTCATAATTGTAAGCAGGGGATAAGGATAAGCGCGATCGCGCTTCGCAGATGTTTCTTGGCTTTTGAGGATAAGACTGGCAGTGGAGCAATCTTTAAACTGTTGCACTGATAACTTCACTGCTGACAATAAACGCTGCTCAGTCAAAGTGATTTTAACGTAATCTGAGCAAGATTTGCCTTTATACAGCATTCGATGATGACAATCAAAGCCTTCGGGGGGCGATACATATGTCCGTTCGGCTGCGATAGATTTTATTGCTACTTTCTTGGCTGTACCCCAGCTGCTAACTAGCATCACTGTCAAAATCCCGCTGAGCAACAGTTACTGTATTATCCTAAATAGAAGCGCGATTTCTTCTGTCTAGAGTTGGGGAAAGGCGCTCAGGATGAAGGCTAAAGTCAAAATGCACAATACATAACATTTTCTCAATCTCAATTGTCAATTTTCTTGAGTCATACTTCACACTTCGCGCCTTCACACTTCATCCTTCTTTAGTCTGTTCATAACAGATTGTTGAATTTGGGGTGATCTTGCAAGAGTTTGAGTACTTGCTTAATCTCTTGGGTGCGGTCTTTTTTGACTATAAGGGTGACGTTGCGATCGCGCACAATTGCTATATCTTCCAAACCAATCGTCACCACCACATCCTCATCATCAGTACTATAAATCAGTGAATTCTGGGTATCTAAACCGACATGATTACCTATTTCTACGTTAGGAGTATCTCCTTTTAATAAGCGGTAAATCGCGTTCCAATCTCCCAAATCGTCCCAACCAAAATCTGCTGGTAAGACATAAGCAAGCTTAGTCTTTTCCATTAAGGCGTAATCAATACTGATCTTGGGTAATTGCGAGTAGGCTGCTGTACCTTGTTGCTCCAGAAGGTTAATGATTTCCGGCGCATGAGTACGCAGTTCTTCTAACACCACACCCGCCCGAAAGATGAACATCCCGCTATTCCAGCTAAATCGATTTGTTGCCAAAAATTCTTCGGCTGTTTCACAATTGGGTTTTTCGGTAAAGCGGTTAACGCGGTAGACTGGTAAATCACCAAAAATCCCGGTTTGTTCTCCTTGCTCAATGTAGCCGTAGCCTGTGGATGGGTAACTCGGTTTTACTCCCAGAGTGGCGATCGCCTTTTCCTTTGCCGCTAGTTCAGTTGCAGCCCGCAAGGTTTGTTGAAATCCTTCTAAATCTCCAATCCAAGGATCGGCGGGGAAAAAGCCGACTACTGCATCTTCCCCATAACGCTTTGCAACTTCCAGCGTAGTCCAAGCCACTGCTGGGGCTGTATCTCGCCCTTCTGGTTCTGCTAACAAATTTTTGACTGGCAACTGGGGTAGCTGTTCCTGTACTCCCGCTGCTAGTTGGCTTGATGTTACCACCCATAAATTTTCCCAATCCCCAGCCAGTGGCAGGAGACGGTCAGCCGTTGCTTGCAGTAAACTTTTACCACTACCATCCAAACTTAAAAACTGCTTGGGATGATGTTTGCGACTGAGGGGCCAAAAACGTTCCCCTTTACCACCAGCGAGAATTACAGGAATCAGAGAACTATTCATAATTAATCTATAAATTGCTAAGTCTGCTTTCGAGTTTACTTTGCTCTAAGCTAATGGCAATAACATTTGCTTAGATTAAGATTTCTTTAGGTTTTGGCGTATGGGGTAAAAATGCTGTGTTTAAGGTAGTAGGACGAGTTGACAAGCACTTCAGGCAGCAACTGAATGAAGTAGAGGTTAAGCGATCGCTGTTCGAGATCCGACGGAATCTATTGTTTCTGCGGCGGTGGTTATGGTTTCAGATGACCCGGAACCGTCTAATGTTTTGGATCGGCGTGACTAATCTATCTTTGCTATTGGGGGCATCGTTCGCACTTCTTACGCCAATTTGGAGCGATCGCCATACATTAAAACAGTTATCCTCAGACAAAGCTAATTCGCAGCGCAGTGTTTTCTTAAGCAACGGTTTGCCCTATCAAGTGTCTCGTCCAGTTAATATTCTGGTCATGGGCATTCAAGGCGATCCTGGTGTCTGGAATAATTCACCAGCAGCTACAAAAGGCACTAGTGATACTATGCTGTTGCTGCGACTAGATCCGGATCGCAAATCGATTCGAGTTCTTTCCATTCCCAGAGATAGCCAAGTCGTATTACCCAATATTGGGCTTGGCAAGATTTCTCAGGCTAATTCCCTTGGCGGCCCCACCCTAGCAGCGCGGGTAGTTAGCAAAACTTTGAACAATGTCCCCATCGATCGCTATGTGTGCATTACTACTGATGCATTGCAACAGTTAGTAGATCGACTCGGTGGTGTGGAAATCTTTGTCCCTCAAAGGATGGTGTATCAGGATGCAACGCAAAAGTTGCAGATCGATCTAGACCAAGGGTGGCAAACTTTGAATGGGGAACAAGCAGAACAATATGCTCGTTTCCGCGCGTCATCAGGAGATTTGGGACGGGTGCAGCGCCAGCAATTGTTACTGAAGGCATTACGCGATCGCCTCACAAGTCCTGCTGTACTACCGCGTTTACCTCAAATCGCCCGGATCTTGCAAACTTATGTTGAAACGAATCTGAGTCCAGAGGAAATTATGGCGATCGCAAACTTTGCTGTCGCACTCAAGCCAGAGAATTTGCAGATGCTGCTTTTACCTGGCGATCTGAGTCCTTTTAGTAAAGATCCCAGCAGCTATTGGATATATACTCCAGGGCAAGACTCTATTATGAGCAAATATTTTGGCACATATACAATTGGTGCTGCCCAAAAACCAAAAGCGCTAACGAGTTTGAAAATTGCCGTTCAAAACGCCTCTGGTAAACCTCAAACAAGTCAGCAAGTTGCCAATTATCTCAAACAGCGTGGCTTTGAAAATGTATATATAGTTTCAGATTGGTCAGATTCTCAACGTCAAACTGAAATTATTGCCCAGAAAGGTAACTTGGAAGCCGCTACAAACCTCCAAAAAGTCTTAGGTTTAGGCAACCTTGAAGCTGATGCTACTGGAGATCTGAATTCTCACCTGACAATTCGTGTGGGCAAAGACTGGAATACTAATACTCAACTATTTCAAGCCAGCGGCGATGATAACTCCTATGGTTGGCATTGGGGAGATGGAAGTAAAAGGTAACAGGTTTTTCTGTTGCGGCGGGTTTTTTCTGGATATCTGGCAATAACAGAGTCTGTCAGTTAAACTCGCCCGTACAAATGTTAATACCCTAAATTAAAGATATTCTGTCAATCTTGGAGGTTGGGCTGATGTCTCTTACCATGCAAAGGGCGGATCGGGTTGTGCTATATAACATCGGTTGGCAACAGTTTGAAAACCTACTCAAAGATCTGGGAGACAAGCGGGCTGCTCGTATAGCTTACGATCGCGGTACTCTGGAAATTATGACACCCTTACCCGAACATGAGTATTACAAAGAAGTTATCGGCATTGCAGTTCAAGATATCGCCGAGGAACTAGAGCTAGACTATGAAAGTTTAGGTTCAACCACCTGGAAACGAGAAAGCCGACTAGCAGGGGTAGAACCAGATAACTGCTTTTATTTCCAAAATGAAACTGCAATTCGGGGAAAGTTGGAGTTCGATCTGAATCTAGATCCTCCCCCGGATCTAGTTCTAGAAATCGATCTTACTAGTAAGTCTCTCAATCGCTTTCCCATTTATGCCCGTTTAGGAGTACCTGAAATTTGGTGCTATGACTCAGGTGAACTGAAGATTTACCAGTTACAGAATGGGGAATATCAAGAAGCACAAACCAGTCTGGTGTTTCCCAATCTAGCAGTGCAAGAAATTCCTACATTAATCGAGCAAAATCGGTCTTTAGGTAGACGCGCTATCCGTCAAGCAGTTCGGGCTTGGGCTAGGGAACAATCTAATTAGTAGGATGTTTTGGGCTACTATTCGTATTATCTCTTAAACCTCTGGTTCAATTCCAGCAGATCTGAGTTGTGCGGCTAATCTTTCAGCTTTTTCCTCTAACTGTCTAGATCTTTCCATTCCCCAAAGTAACAATTCGCCATTTTCATTCCACCACCTTAACCAATAGCCTGTGCGATTTTCCCTGGTTCCTTGCCATTGTCCCAAAAATAAATTCATTTGAGCAATCCAGTAAAGGTTATTTGTATCTGGATCTCGTAGCTGATATCTTCCTGAATCATCCAGCTGATAAACTTCTAATTCCCCCGTATCTGGTGTAAAAATGACGTAGTTGGGAATCTGTAAAACTCGTTCATAAAAAAACCATTTACCTGGGGGATAGGTAGGTTTAATCGAATACTCTCCTCCTTCGGTATCCGAGAGAAATTCCATCACGATAACTGGCATATCGCCTTGGAGTTGGGGTGTGTAACTGCGCTTAACTTGTTCCCTTGGAACTCGAATAGCAGGTATATATGCCCAGTCTGGGGCTTTTACGACTATTTTTTGATTCAAAGTGGCGCAGATACCATAGTTGGTACTAGTTAGCGCATTCGTTGGTAGTTTACCATTAATTTCCAAGCTTTCAGTTAAAGCCGCAGCCAGAGACGGCTGATTGATGTTATCTACTGGTTTATCGTCTAAAACAAAGTCATCTGGTAACTTTTGCCAGGTAATTTCATATTTGATGGTGCTGGTTGACATGATGGGGTTTACGAGTGAAGGCGATCGCACTTTTTGGTTGCAAGTTACTTGTGGCTTTACTGTAGCGTTTTATAAAAGAGAAACTTATGAGCAAGATCTCTAAACCTGAGAATGATTCTGAAATGCAGGATGAGTATAATTTCAGCCAGGTAATTCCAAGTTAAATATTTTAAACTTTTTCTCAACTTAGTTGCAGATGGCGGCAATTCTCTGCGTTATAAAACTTGACAACCTGAGCCAATAAGAAGTCTCCAATTTGGAACTTGTGGCTAGCATTCTGATTATCTACGATGTCGATATGGTAGGAAATGCTACCAATAAAATGATTTTAAATTGATGTCGGGGGAAAAATGCGATCGCCTACTTTAAATACTCTTCCCAAGCTATTAATACGCTTACTCGGTATAATCTTGATTCTCAGTCTTGCCTGTTTCTGGGTGATGGTATCGGCAAAACCAGCATTAGCTCAAATCAACACAATTAATTATACTAACACGAGTTTGGAAAACCGCGACTTCTCCAACGCCGATCTAACTGGCGGGACTTTTGTTGCAGCAGAAATGCGGGGGGCAAACTTCCAAGGTGCAAACCTTTCCTATGCTATTCTCACCAAGGGAGTTTTACTCAAAGCAAATCTAGAAGGAGCGAACCTCACTGGTGCTTTAGTCGATCGCGTCACCTTGGATGGTGCTAACCTGACTAATGCCATCCTGCAAGAAGCAAACTTAACTCGCTCCAGACTCTACGATGCCACAATTACGGGTGCAGACTTTACCGACGCTTTGGTCGATCGCTATCAACTGGCGCAAATTTGCGAACGGGCTGGTGGTATTAACCCAGTCACCAAAGTTTCCACCCGCGAAAGTTTGGGTTGTCCTTCATCATAGTATTTCTGTACTATGAAAGTAGGTAAAAGAGGAAGTAGTCATGGCAGTTGAAGAATTGCGTAAGAATGACATGATGGCGCATCTACTCGATGCCCTCGACCAAAAGAAAGATATTGGGCACTATGGCAGACTGGTGTTTGCAATGGTGGCGCGTCACTTTTTGAGTGAGGAGGAGTTAATCGGCTACCTCACGAAAGATCCCGACTTTAATGAAACCGAGGCGCGTAGCTTATATCAACAGGTGCAAGGCAAAGATTATAATCCGCCCAAGCGCGAACGGGTATTACAATGGCAAGAACAGCAAGATTTTCCCATCTGTCCTAACGCTGACGATCCTGATTCTTGCAACGTTTACAAAGACTTGCAATTTCCAGAACACGTCTACGAACACATTTCAGAATACTACCAACACAAGGGCGATCGCTAGCCAAGGTCAAGAGGCGAAGAAAGAGGCTCAGCCTCTTAACTCGTTACCAGGCTGAGCCTGGTAACGAAAGATCGAATGCTCTGCATTCCAGTAATATAATGCCCTCGCTTGGTAAAGAAAGATTGAATGCTCTAGATTTTAATATTTTAAATTATGGGTAATCGGGGCTGAGTCTGAAAAGGCTAGTATTTAGTATATAAGTACTATGCATGAGTTAGAAAAGAGCGAGGATGCACAAGAAACGCAATATACTGCGAAGGCTGAGGCATAATATTAGCCAAGTTTTCGCAGTATTTCAGTATACTGGCAGGGCTGTGCAACTAGTATGGACTACTAGCCGCCCTCTGACGATCTTCCTTGCAGTTCTGACTTTGGTAGCTGGTTTGTTACCAGCTGCGATCGCCTATGTGGGAAAATTGATTGTTGATGGTGTAGTCTTAGCTTCTGGTTCTGGGTTAGAGAGCCATCGCCTCGTCACATTAGGCAACCTTGCTATAGAAGCAATTTTGGTATCCTTGCTTGCAGGTAGTCAACGCGGACTTACTGTAAGTCAGTCTTTGCTGCGAGTGCTGTTAGGGCAAAAGGTAAACGTCCTAATTTTAGAAAAAGCACTGAAATTAGATCTAGTCCACTTTGAGGACTCGGAATTTTACGACAAGATGACACGGGCGCGGCGAGAAGCATCCAGCCGTCCTCTATCATTGGTAAGCAGCACTTTCAGCATCGTGCAGAATGCTATCTCCCTAATTACCTACGGTGGACTGCTGCTAAAGTTTTCATTTTGGGCAGTAGCAGTGCTGTTAATATCAGCCGTACCTGCCTTTGTAGCTGAAACTCGGTTTGCTGGGGAAGCTTTCCGCTTATTCCGTTGGCGCGCGCCGGAAACGCGAGAACAGACTTATTTGGAAACTTTGATCGCCCGTGAAGACTTCGCCAAGGAAGTGCAGCTATATCAATTAGGCTCGATGCTGCTGGAACGCTATCGTTCGATCTTCCTGCGATTATATGGTAAAGATCGAAATTTGACAATTCGCCGGGGAGTGTGGGGATACCTGCTGAGTTTGTTGAGTACGGCGGCATTTTATTTCGCTTATGCCTGGATTGTAGTCGAAGCGATCGCCGGAAAAATCTCCTTGGGAGATATGACAATGTACCTGATGGTGTTCCGACAAGGACAAACCACGTTTTCAGGAACTCTCACATCCATCGGTGGAATGTATGAAGACAACTTATATCTATCTAACCTTTATGAGTTTCTCGAACAACCTCTTCCCAAACCAGGTGGTAAAGCAAGCTTTGGTTTAATTCCTGGTGATGGTATTCGGTTTGAGAATGTTTCATTCAAATACCCTGGTAGTCTGCAACCAGCCTTGAAAAATCTTTCGTTGCATTTAATACCAGGAGAAAAACTTGCGATCGTAGGGGAAAATGGCTCTGGTAAAACTACCCTAATCAAGCTTTTAACCAGACTCTATACGCCAGATGCAGGAAGGATATTACTAGATGGTTTGGACTTGCAACAGTGGGATATTGAAGTGTTGCACAAGCGCATTGGTGTCATTTTCCAAAACTTCGTCCGCTACCAATTCACTGTAGGCGAAAACATAGGTGTGGGAGATGTGGAACACTTGGAAGATAAAGCCAGATGGCAGACATCGGCTGAAAAAGGCATGGCGCAACCTTTCATTGAACAAATGCCCGAACGTTTCCAGACACAGCTAGGGCGTTGGTTTAAAAACGGGCAGGAACTTTCCGGCGGACAGTGGCAAAAAATTGCTCTGGCGCGCGCTTTTATGCGTACCAAAGCAGATATTTTGGTCTTAGACGAACCGACAGCAGCGATGGATGCAGAGGCTGAGTTTCAAATTTTTGATCGCCTGCGTTCTCTAACCAAAAAGCAAATGGTCATTCTGATTTCCCATCGTTTTTCAACTGTAAGAATGGCTGATACAATCGTGGTTTTGTCAGGGGGGGGAACTGGTGGAACAGGGAACTCATGAGAAGTTGTTGCAGGCTGGAGGGCGCTACGCTCGGTTATTTAGTTTGCAAGCAGCAGGATACCATTGATCTAGCTTGCCGTTACTATAGCTGCGTGAAGGCGTTTTTGGCAGTTTGCTTAAAACAGCCTTTATGATGCACGTCATCCTGAAATTTTAATAAATATCATATCTTGCATAGCTTGGTAGTGGTAGCAGACAAGATGCCTGTACCACATAATATTAATTGCTCTCAAGCAGGGTTTAAACCTGCCCTGTCTCAAGATGCAAGGTATGAAAGAAAGCTACTTTCTAAAGAGCGGTATTTTTACAAGGCTCTTGAGTTTTTGACCAAACTCCTATATAGTCGAACGAGCTTAAGAGAGGGTAATCACCTTGTGTCAGATCGTCATAGAAGGTATTACCAGGGCCACCATCTACTTCATTACTAAGTACCAAGGACAAATCAATTGATGGCGATCCTACAGTGGAGCGAAATACTTCTTTTCCGTCAATGTACCAAACTACCTGATTCGGTTCCCACAATACCCCATAATAACGGTACTTTGAGCCTGAGTTACCATCGCTAAGCGGCTGGTAGTGCGGATTCTGATATTTTTCCCAATGGATGTTCTGAACTACCTCTACTCCTTTCTGAAGACCAGGAACTTCAACAACATCTATCTCGTCTGTCAAATTTTTCGAGAAGTCGATTAGCCAAAATGCAGGAGCGCTACCTTTGGTAGTAGGCAGCTTTGCTCTAACCTCAAAGTAGCCGTATCGCTGACTAAACTTACCCTCACTAGCAAGGACACCACTGGTGTAATTGTAAACCGCATTGTTCAACCAACCTACTATTGTGTCTTCACGAGCAGTTCTAATTGCTAGGACGTTACTGTTAATATCAGGGTCATAGACTGTCTGCACATTTGAGTCTGAATAATACGCTTGGCGGCGAACGCGCCCATCAAGATGAACCTTGCCGTTATAGTATTGCGGCCACAGTGTACCCCACTTAACTGGATCGAGCCTAATTGATATAGCTGCACTTCCTTGGC
>QQTW01002812.1_pt1 | contig 12751 bp, 13 predicted proteins | sample 1904831 | NCBI WGS metagenome assembly QQTW01 (sample SAMN09435610, study PRJNA476489) | Subsurface metagenome, whole genome shotgun sequencing project. | reverse complement strand
CATTCATAATGAGGTCTACCCATCTTTCATCACACTTATGACGATCATTTGTAATTGCAGACCTTTCTTGATTGGCGATCTCCCGGACTAGCGTGCCTCGGTTCCGAAGAAGCCCCGCACTTGCTCCACCACGTGACTTGGGTCGAGAACGACAATACTGAAGGCCTCGCTCGTGCGTGGCCGCTGGCTAGCTCTCAGCTAGCTTCTGTCTGGCTTGGGCGTGGCAGCCCTCTCGGTGCGATCCGCTGCGTCGTCCACCGTCTACTGGGTAGCTAGTCACTACCAATCACTCGTAATCGTCGGGTCCTGTCGTCTGGGAACCCTCTATACTCTCTTCTGCTCACTCGCTCACTCGCTCTCTCTTTCATCTATCTACTAGGAGAAGGCCATATAGTGGGGTTGCCGGCTAATCCGAGTGATAGCACGTCACGTGATGTCACCTGACGTCCGAAAACAGCTATCCTTGACCTTGTCCGCCAAACCGCCGACAATACCACGCGGCTGAAAATTAAAATGGGACAGCTCAGCAGTTATGGGATACCGCCAATCAAGAAAGGTCTGCAATTACAAATGATCGTCATAAGTGTGATGAAAGATGGGTAGACCTCATTATGAATGCGATGGAGGAGACTATATCAACATCAACAGTGCGATGAAGGTCAGGTCATTCGTCATAAGCTTGACGAAGATACCTTTGTCGTAAGGATGATGAAGGTACGGTATTACCCTTCGCCAGAAGTACGACGGCGATGATACCTTTGCTGTAAGAATGATGATGACCTTCATCGCAAGGCGGATGATGATGGCACCTTCGCTGTAAGACTGATGATGATACCACCATCATAAGCGGGATGAAGCGGTTACTGCTGAGCTGTCGTCCCATTGATTTTTTCACCCACGTGCATGGATCCTTCGTCGAAGCAAGACTTGTCCTTCGGCGCTCCCTTCTCGACGACCAACGCAATCCAAACCTTTCTGAGTACCCGAGGGCAGGATGCCAAGCGGTTACGGGTCACCGCGAGCCCGTACTTTGCATCAAAAAGGTCTGAACCGGTATCGAATCCGCATCAAACTTCAATACCGGCATCGCAGACACCCGCACGGCCATCGGAGCCACTGCCGACTCCAGATCTCCACCCGCTCAGCTCACCCCGTTCCTTCTTCGTCTCTCTTCACCTGCTCCAGCAACGTGACGTGGCACGACGGATTGAACATCTCTATTCAACCGCCGAGCTGATTGAGCGTGGGCCACTCCCACAAATACCCAACTCCCATCCAGTCACACCATCTCCATCGCAACAAGAAGAAGAAGCCGATCTAATCCTCTCTCCCGGAACAGGCCTGCTCTGTACGAATCTTCAGATGATCAAGCAGCGTTCATTACCAGGTCAACCGAGCATTTCACCGATTCAGGCCCGCATCCGGAGTGTATACGAGCGGTATGAACGCCTGATAATTTTCGTCAGCGAAGGTCGTGCCAGTGGTGGTGGTGGTGGGAATGTCAGTAACAACGAGACGATGAATGATACCTCCTTGGACGAGCGAGATTGTGTTGCGCTGGCGTCCTTGCAGGGCTTCGTGGCGAGTCTGGTGGATGGAGACGTCCAAGCCATTTATGTCCCTGGTGGAGAAGGGGAGTTGGCCAGATGGGTCGTCGATTTGATGATTCGTGCTCCGGATTCTGCGATCAAGCTTTCGCATGAGGAAAGCCAGGTTTGTCTATCTATCCTCCTTTTGCACCAATTCCAAGTTATTCCCATCCTTCGTGGAATATATAAGTTATTGACCGAAGAGACGGATGCAGTGGGAGATATTTCTCCGTCGAGCAGGTCTAAATCCCTTTGCAGCGCAAGGCATCTTACTCGACCTCTCACGCTCATTTTCTACTGCTACTTCCTTACATTCGTCTTCGGGAAACATACTTCAAGAAAACTCCTCCAAGGAAAAGGAAGCCAAGGAGACGATATCTCCGCTAGCTGCGTTCCTGAAGATGTCCCATGCTCAGCGTATCTCACGGTTCGGGTCGCTGCTCGGTGGAACGAGACTGCTTACGCGCTTCGCAAGGGAGGAGGTCCGGAACGGCTTACGTGCCAGATGATTGAGTATCTGTTCTTATCGGGACTTGAGTTAGAAGAGGGGGATGCGATTGCTAGGTAGGTTACAAAACAATGTGTGTATTGAAATTCGCATTCTGGCGATTGTCTTCGGTTGAGTCTGCAAGTTATATCCTCGAAAAATGTTGCATCGTTACGCTTCGAGCCATATATCATACTAATCAATACCTCAAGAAGAGAAGGAAGACTGAATCATGAAGGAACATAGAAGATAGACAGCAGGGTATCTCCTTCTTCATCTTTCTTCCTTTCCGTACCAGCAATCGTCGTTGGAGTAAGGGACGAGGATGAAGACGACGACGATAACGATCTGTGATCGTCATCATCTCCATCGGTGACTTGCTCACCTGCCCTTTGATGATCCGACAACTTCTCCTTCTCACCCTCGTCCCTATTTCTGTCCCACATTTCACTTCCATTCTTCATCCCTCGTTGTCCCGCCGTGGTCGCAAAGAGAAGCATTCCCCTTGGTTCTCTTTCTTGCTCCGACTCTGCACCCGAAGGATCACTTGCTGGTATGGACACAGATGAAGCTGGATGCAATATTGTCGACGTAGTCGGATCTGCAATCCCTCGTTCAAGTCATCAGCATTCCGTCTTGCTGGATGACTAGCCATCATCGAGCAAGTGGAAGCCAGAAGAAAGACATTCATACCATCATGGACTTTCCATTCCCAAGTCGGAGCTACATCCCCTTCATCCCTCGGTGGTCCTCGCCAGACTCTCACCACGCCGTCCATTCCCCCAGCCCAAATCTCATGAGGAGAAGATCCTCCACTCCCACCCCCCTCCAACCCCATCATCCCACCGTTATTCGACCCAGCAGAGACCTGCACGACTTCCACCCCCAGTCGCTGATTCGTCCCCGCCCTGCGACCGATCAACGAAGCCAGTCGTCTCCCAGTTACGCGCACGTCATAAACAAGCACCCGATCACTCTTCCGTTCTGCAACATAGAGATATCGACCGCAGGGACTCCAGAGGACCTGTGTGACCCCCGCCCCAACATCATCCTCTTTTCTTCCTAAATTCCCCTTGTTGTCGTTGTTGCCGAGAGAAAACACAGCGATACAATCACCACTCCCTTCCTGATCATACAACCCCACGAACCTTGTGAATGTCCCTGCGGCTAGGATCCCCTCTGAACTGATCCCAAGAGCACTCACGATACCTTTCATTCCCACGCCTCCTCCAACAATCTTTTTCCGTTTCGATGGGATGGTCGCGAAGCGTGAGACCGGACCCTCGCCGGAACGAGACACATCGAAGAGGCTGATCTGACTGTCTGAGCCCGCGAGGAAGTGCGTCCCAGAGCGAGAGCGGGTAGTGGTCCAGAGGAGGGAATGAGGCGTGATGTACGTCTCCGTAGGCTCATGAATGAGACGGTAGGATGCAAGGAGGCGGGACGGGTCGAGACACGAGCGGAGAGCGATGGGATGGGATCGTGGAGAGGAGAGGAAGAGCGTTGTTAAGGGGTCTATTACGTGATAAGCTGAAATTAAATGATGGACTAGGAGGGTCACGAGAGAGTGACTAAATAGTGACCTTGGAGTTGGAAGAAGGGGTATAAAGAGGTTGCATAGACGGGTTCGGGCGCACGGAACGAAGCGTAGGGTTGAAGGTGGTTGGGGATAGATGCATGGTGGTCGTCAAGGAGATCAGGTGGTCTGTCTTGATGTCGTCAGCTGCTGCCGGGGGAACATAGATGACTCAGAGCGCTTACAAGACGAAGGTGCTTAGGATGTTGTCCTCGCCATTGGTGAGGATGGTGGTTCCATCTGCGGACCTATTATTCTTAGCATGATTGCGGAAAAACGTAAATGAGGTTCGGCCTACCATTGTGCGCTCTTGAAGAAGCTATCTTGCTGTCTGCGAGGCCCATTGGCGCTCGGGAGCCCCGCACGCACAGCTGCGACACATCGAAGCTCAGGTGGTGGTTCCATAGTCCTACTATACTCTACTCAACCATGCCGGCTTCCCCGTGGTGTTGATTCCCATCCCGTAACGAATCGCGATGCGCCGGACAATCATTATCGCGAAATCACGTGCCCCCCAACTTCCATTCTACCGGATAAAATATCTGCCACTCTCCGACCGTTCTCGAATTTTCCCTGTCCCTCGACCAAGATCTTTTCTACTGCTGCTTTCTGCCGTCGTTGTTGAGTACAGCATCCCCTACAATCCTTCCACCTTCCCCCTAGTATCGCAATCATGGTCAGTACCCACATCATCCACGTAGTCCACGGGAGCATGAAACTAATGTTGTATACATATGACCAGACCACAGCACTCAAATCGATCCGGTCCCTCGCGCCGCTCATGGACCGCATTCTCGTCCAACGCCTCAAAGCCGAGACCAAAACCGCTTCCGGCATTTTTTTGCCAGAGAGTAGCGTCAAGGAACTCAATGAAGCGAAAGTTCTCGCGGTCGGTCCCGGTGGACTCGATCGGGATGGAAAACGTATTCAGCCAAGTGTTCAGGCGGGGGATAAGGTTTTGATACCCCAGGTATGTTTTCTTTGAAGTCGTCTTTGTGGGGTGGATGTGGAGAATGGATGGTTTTGTGCGAATTGTATGAATCGATATATAGATGAATGGGGTGGTTTCGTTGTATCTGTATGGATTGATACGTGAACCGGGTGTGCTCGTGCTAACGTGGTATACGCGGATAACAGTATGGAGGAAGTCCAGTGAAGGTGGGAGAGGAGGAATATCATCTGTTTCGAGATCATGAGTAGGTATACCCCTTTCCTTTCCCTTGCTTTCTTGAAGCAGTATTTTTTGGGGAAGATGCGTGGCATGGCGTTGCTGATGGATGGTGCATGCAGGCTTCTTGCGAAAATCAATGAGTAATTGGTTGCTCGTGCGATGGGCGTGGAGGTGGTAATATGTAGAAGATGTGTATAATAATCTCTTGATTGCTTCGGTGTGTCGAGCGTTCAAGCGATTTGAAAAACTTCATCAGAGCTCGAGGGCATGTATTTGCGTGATTCTTCAAAGGGAGGCGAGGTTTGTTTCTTTCTGTGTATAGTACCGGTATTTTAGCCGAGCTATCTATTCCACTCCACCTCTTACAGTACTTTCCTTCTTGAACATGGTTTTGCCATGTTCAACTCAGTCACAAGACGAGCGTTCGAGCGAGAAGCTCATTGATAAGTCTGCTGTCGGGGACTGCTTATGCAATCCTTCGAAGCTCAAATTCGATAGCTTGAAGCGTTTCGACTCATACAACTGAACGGATACAGGGACAGCTTATTGAGCTTTACCCCCCGCGAAATTCCGATTAGAAAACATCCAGGAATTATCTGAACTGATCTTCGATGGATGGTGGCTGTGTTCGAGAGCCTCGAGATTGTCTGGACCCTGCGGCCTCGATGAGCTGGTCAAGCTCACCTTAGACTTGTTCAGATCTCCATAGGCAAGCTGACAGAAGGCCCTCTCTTAGGAGATCGCTATATCCATCTGGTCTGCTCGCTTTATTTCCATCACGATCAGAAGAGCCTTGACCCTGAATTTGCTTCAATAACAGCACCAAGTTCACAATCCAAGATGTCGACCAAAAAGATTTTAGCAGCTGTCATATATTCTAGCTATCAACCAGTAATCATCTTGCCCTTCGAGACCAGGTCATGGACTACTTCCACCTGTAGGTATCATTAGTCCAATGCCAAGTTTGAAAAAGTCCAGGACCTGATTGAGTCACTATCTGCTTTGCTTATTGCATATGAGTACGATCTTTGAATCATGTGATGCTAGTTGTCGAATGTAAATCTAGCACCATAAGAGCTTGTCTCCTATGTCACACCTTCAAGAATGCTGAGAGCTTATTCTCAAGGTCGGATAAAATGCTCAACCGATCCAAAGCCCTTGTCGTCGAAGCACACAAGGCTTCCGCAGATGGCTGATGAGATATCGACGAGGTGGATGTCGTTGGATGGGCACGATTTCATCGACCATCCATACCTTCTCCGAAAACGGCCCTCACAATCAGGCGTCACCTCGATCGGAGATGATTGATGCAATTATGACGGGAGCTGGCCACCAGCAATATTCCAACCCTCGCAGCCTTGCGGCTTTCGCGTCCCGGACGTCCTTCAGCAACAATGATTCGACACAGCACCGACAATTTGACTACAACAGCTCAGTTCGTCCACTCACCAAATTCTTCACGTTCGTCCGGAATACCGCACGTGGTCACCAAGCTGCTATCGGAACTCCGAACATCCAGTGCGCATATCGTTCTTCATCATCCTGGTAACATTGAAAAGTCCAAGGAAGGTCTATATGGTTGCAGTCGCTCTGACTGCAATCTTTCATTCTGTCAACCCGGCACGATCGTGCTGGATTTCTTCTCGTTCCTTGAATCTCTGACAGCTTTATCTTCATCGTCATCTCGTCCTTTTCTCGAGATCGTGGTAATCTCATTTAGCAACTGGATATTGAGCCTCTCGGAGACTCATTCATTCCTCCTTTTTTCCTGGTCCGGATGTTTAAGCAGTCGGACAGCCCTGGGATGCACGGTGTGTTTCGTGAGGAACCCTCTCTACAGTAACTTAAATCTCCGGCTGTCTTCGATTTAAAGATTGGACCTCACATCTCTTTTCATTGGAGCAATCCGTTTAAGGCCGTGCCTTAAATATTCCCGCGTGTAATCGATTGCCCTTCTCTCTGGGCGTTTCTTCCCCATCGTCCGCAAAAGTACTGTCCGTCCCTTTTGATTTGATCTTTTATCCGCACGTTTCACCTCATCCGGCCTTCGTCTGGTCTCGTCTCAGGGACGCGCGGAGATCAAGCGTTTAGAGCTCGAGCCACGGAGAGGCCACCTCGATCCGCCCTGGTTGCATGAAAGAAAAGCCAGGATCGAAACTTCATGTCCCTCCGCAGGAACACCATCAGGCTGGGATGCACCGCATTTCGGCCGAGCGGCTCGTGTTCCATGTCCCGCCCTCCAACTCAATCTGGGCGCCAGCCCGTCTCCTGGCCACGACACCAACAGCAACTTTGGTCGTCATTCCGCTTGGTCAGACGGCTCTTGTTGGGTTTCAGGGCACGAGTTGGGTCAGCGGGAGGATGAAGAAAGAAGAACATTCGACGTGTTGGAGTTGAGGAGGCTATCCAAAACATCCCCTCCCGAGATGGAGAAACGACGCTGGAAACACGGACAAGAAGATGCTGCCTTTGTCTTGTCGCGTCCATCGAACTCTGCTGGCATCAGTTTTCATCATCCTCAGTTCAATCAGCCCACCGATGATAGACGGCTCACTATCGCCCTCAACCACAGCTGGCCCTGCGCCGAGCCGCAGACGATCCCTGGAATGGTCAATCTCGACAAACCACAACCATGGCCTGGACGAGATTGGATCTGCAAGGGACAGCCGTCGTCCTCGTCCCGCGTGTCACATCTCACTCCGGACCCGCGGTTCGAGGGATGAAAAGGATTGTCGACGAGCCATGCGATGGTGCAGCTTAGGTACCGCGACGTACTGCCACGCGGTCGATTGGCGCTCACGCCCCTGGTCGATACCTGCTGAAACCTGAAAATCGTGACGCAGGGGTCGGTTGCTGGTCCGTGACAGCCGCAATCGATGGGCGAGACGCGCGAGCGCGGTTCGGGAAACCGACCATCTGCGACATCAAGGCACATCCCAACATCAGCCCATCTCCATCCCATGCCATGACACGGCATGGACCATCACGAATATTTTTCACCCCTCCGTGTCATTTCCCGTGCGACTGGGGGTGGGGTCTTCAAAACGAGGACGCCGCCCCCAGCTGCCGCCGGAGTTTTTCCTTCGAGAGTTCATCGCATCCAGTCGTGAGCTCGTCGTCGTTGTTCTTTGTTGCGCGCCTTCGGTGCCCACGCTCATTTTTGCCTTTGTTGTCATTCATTCACTGGTTGGAGCGAGTGAGTATTCCCTGTTGTCGACTGCCCTGTTCTGGAGATTAGGTTTCTGACGTCTGTTGCTTCATTGCGCAGTTGAGTCGCGACCTTAAGTCTACCTTCAAAGCCACATCCTGGTTTCTTGACCAACTCTCCAACACACACGCTCCTTACTGTGTCTCGTCGAGTTCCGCGAACTCGGCCGTCCATTCTCTTTGACCGGTACTCTCCATCTGATATACCATCGAGACTCGTTGAACGAGTTTCAATCTCATCCTCTTCGACCACTTCAAAACACTTTCCGCAACAATGCGCGCTTCAACCATCGCCGTCGCGCTGAGCGCGCTCGGTGTCGCCTCCGCCCATACCGTCTTCAGCCAGCTCTACATCGATGGTGTCGATCAGGGCGCCGGCACCTGTCTTCGTATCAAGCCGGAATATGACAACCGCAACTTTCCCATCTCGCCCAGCTCCAAGGAGATGGCCTGTGGTAGGGTTGACTCCGCGTTCAACAATCAGTCGAGTTCCTTGCTGACATTACTTTCCAGGCCGCGCTGGTGAGACGGCCGTGGACCGGATCTGTCCCGCCAAGGCTGGTTCTCAAGTCACCTTCAGCTGGCAGACGGGCAGCAAGCCTGGGGAAGGCGATGCGCATCTGGCCGATTCCCACAAGGGACCGTGCTCCGTCATGATGAAGAAGGTCGACTCGATGAAGGATCCGGCCGCCGGCGAGGGCTGGTTCCGGGTCTTTTACGAAGGCTTCGACAGCGGCTCGGGCAAGTGGTGCACCGAGCGCATGATGAAGGATGGCTTCTTGAGCGTCACTCTCCCGGGTGACATCGAGGGTGGTTACTATTACCTGCGACCCGAGCTGCTGGCCTTGCATGCTGCCGCCGACGGCGACCCACAATTCTACGTCGGCTGCGCTCAGATCTTCGTCGACTCGGCCGGCACCGCTAAGCCGCCGACCGTTGCGATCCCCTCGGATGACTATGCCAAGCCTGGCAGCCCAGCCATGAACTTCAACTACCACTATCCCAAGGGCAAGGAGTCGACCTATCCCAACTACGGCCCGCCCGCGTACAAGAGCACCGGCCAGGCTAGCAACGGGGGCTCGAGCATGAAGCAGACCGAAGGATTGAAGCCCAGCGACTGCGTTTTGCAGGTCGGCAACTGGTGCGGCAAGGAGGTGTCCAAGTACAGCGACCAGGATGGCTGCTGGGCGGTGAGTTCGCCCCTCGAGCCGCGTACATAACTTTTGCGGTCACGTTTGCTAACGATGGATCATAGGCGGCCAAGGAATGTTGGTCCATCGTCGATGGCTGCTGGAAGGGTGCCGCCCCCAGCAACGCGAACTGCAAGATTTTCAGCAACAAATGCGAGAACATTGGCAAGCAATGCGAGGCCAAGAACTTCAACGGCCCGCCGGACCATGGCAAGGATCTCACCCCGCCGGGGAAGTCGGCGAATCTGCCTCCGTCGCTCACCGATGGTGGAGCGATTAGCGGCAACGGCAACAATAACAACTCGGGAGATTCCACGCCGTCCAAGTCTTCGTCCTCATCTGTATCCTCGCCCTCGTCGACTCCTGCTGGCGGTTCCGATTCGGGTTACGGCTCGTCGCCAAGCTCGAGCTCGGCCTCGGCTACGCCCTCGACTACGGTCAATGGCGGATCGGGATCGGGTTACGGAGATGCAAGCCCTTCGCCCAAGCCCTCGCCCAAGAAGAAATACGCAGGTGGTGACGATAAGGAGGAAGATGGTGAGGGCGAGGACGCGTCGGGCGGTTCGTCTCCCGGCTCCAGCTCCAGCTCGAGCTCCAGTTCAGTGGCCTCCACGATCAGCCCCCCCGCCAACTCCCCGACTCCGATTCCGTCCCCGACCCCGACCACTGGTCCCTCGGACTGCGTCGACGTCGTGACTGAGACCGTGACGGCCACGGCGACGGTGACGGTTCCCGCCAAGAAGGGTGGATACCGGAAATAAGCGAGTGAAATGAACGGAGGAAATGGATCCCGAATACGTTATCAATGTATTATTCTCGATGACAAGCCAGCAAACAAGCAAGCGATCTTGACAATGAGATGACCTGATATCTGCCGGTCAAATGTGAATTGTGATCTTCACTTCTTTTATAGAACCTCCACTCGCTTTTTTTCCGTGAGCGGTGCGAGAATGTTTTTATAGCGTGGACAATTTTTGATGGATTGAGTCTCATGCAATGTAGCTTATTGTATCTCTACCGGGACTGCAGATGTTGTATCATACCACGAGTATTCTTCTTCCGTGGCACTATCTCACAATTTACGGGGGGGGCTTCAAGACATGGAATTTGCTCCTCGACACTACCAGAATTTTTGTCCTTACAATGCCGATCAAGTGAATCTATAATAGCCATTACATATTGTAGGTAGTACCTAGGCATCGTAGTCCCCCTTCTATTATCAACCTGATTGAGGGCTGCTTTCCACATCGGGAAACTATTAGTTGTATGCCAGGACTGGAAGAGTCCAGGCATCTGGTCCAGACATTCTGCTTCATCTTGGTTATATACCGGCGTGAACCTCGACTAACTTGATTCCAGCTGTCAAATGTAGAGACATCATCATCATGGGAGCTTGTTTCAAAACTTCATGTTGTTAAGTATCGTGAGAGCTCATCCTCGAAATCTAATGGGGATGCTCAAGTAGGCAATTTCTGGTGGTGCAGGTTGAGTCGAGTTGAGTGCGTTCAAAGCTCCGCCAGCCTCATGGCCTGTCCGAACGAGATTATGTCTTCTCCGAATCACGATGTACGGCGTATGAGACCTGGTGGACGTATGCCATGTAGATTCCATCGAAGAAGATTCTCATGTCCATTGCCCAAGATACCAATGTCCAAATCCAGAATCCAATCCCATTCCGCCCCACTCCATGCTCCCTTACTCCGTTCCATGTCTTCCGGGCTCCCATTTTCATGATCGAGTACCAAGCAACGGCGAGCGTTCTCCATGCCCATTACCCTGCTGCTGGCCCGCTTCATCATCATCGTATCCAACCTGGGCATCCTGGACAAGTCCATTCTCCCCATTCCTCCTCCTCCCATTCTCCTCACCGTCACCATCTTTCCCAAACCGTCTCTTCGCCATCTCATACGACAACGCCATCATGAGCAGCGTCCCCTGCAAACATCCCGAAACGACATATATTCCCCACGCACTCCATCCACCCCAACCCATCCTCGCCGCTAGACTCCCCGCCCACACGAAGCTGCCTGGGGTCTGAATCAGCATCATCGGGATACTCAAGCTGCCCACAGCTTTGAGTTTGAAAGTCGTATGCAATTGAGGGAAGTATTGCATGACGGTCAATATCGCTGCTAGTAAACCCAGTATTGTCGCGAAGGGGAGAATCGCGTTAGGTCTGGTTTTTAAGAGCACGACACCTAGGATGAGCGTGGCCAGAGCGTGGACGACGTAAATGCTTACGACGACGATGGCGGTACGGAAGGTATGTCGTGGTTGTGATTGTGAGGAGTGCGGGAGTAGGGGATGTTGTGCGGAGCGGGGGAAGTAGATGAAAAATAAGATCAGACTGTCCTCACTGTATTAGCTGGTGGCTGCGCAAGGGTGGAGTACATGAGATGGGAGACGGTAGGGGGCGTACATCACGGTAAAGCAAGCCCATTGCGTCCCCACTTGCGCGATGCCCAGCATCCCCGCGAAGCATTCAAATCCCGTGACATCCCCCCTGTGACAACATCCTAGATCGGTCGTGCTGCGGGGAAGTAACAAGATGTTACCCAGCCCGCATGTCGCAGCGGTCGATCCGAGGAGGACGAAGTAAGGGGAGATACCCTCTGGTGAGCGCCTTCGAATGATGCGGTGGTGTTGAGGGAGGTACGAAATGAGGATGCCTATGAGGATGAACCTGTGTAAGGTCAGTCGGTCAGTCAGTCAGCTAGTCGAGGACTAATTGGGTTGAAGGAGGGACGTACAAAGAAATGCAGAAATTGCTGTAGTTGGGTGCGCGAAGGTGCGCGCATTCATCCTTGCTGGGATGGCTGGTTAAGAGCATCGTGGGTGATGCCCTTGATGATGTTGAACTTCTGGCGGTTGCGTCGTTAACAACAGAGATGGAGAACTGATGACGCGACGGGGGATCAATATTCCGAGCCGATCTGCGCTAGTCCGTAAGAGGGTTGATGCACCTCTTACACCCCCCTCCGCCCGACAATTCGTCAACTCGCTACTTCAGTTTTCAGACCGGATAAGAGACAACGACGACAATGGCGGGGGATCTGCAATTGAATGGTATGCATGTCACCGTTACGCTGTATAACTCGCACAAGCCGAATCCGACCAGACATAGATATAATTTCACCGAATGGTATAGGCTTATGTGTATGTGGGCTGATTGGTTGCTTCCCCAGATCTGGCCGCATCGTGGCATGCTATTCGCGTGCCGTTGCTTCTTGGTCTTGTAGCTCTCTTCGGTGCGAGTCGGGTCATACTCTGTCTTCGACAACACCAAAAAAGGAGACCAGACGGATCAATACCAGAGCATAGTATCCTACCTCTCAAGAAGTCTCAGGATGTTGTTCAATGGTCGAAAACAGTCCAGGAAGCTCCTCAAACCAAATCTCGCCCACCCAAGCGGGTCGTTGGCAAGAAGTTAGCGCGGAAGGTAACCGATCGGGCATCGAGCACAAGTGTCAGAGCGGGAGTTGCTTCAAGAATCGAAGTTCTGGTCTTCTATGCATCCATAACCGGCCAGAC
>QQTW01002811.1_pt1 | contig 12752 bp, 14 predicted proteins | sample 1904831 | NCBI WGS metagenome assembly QQTW01 (sample SAMN09435610, study PRJNA476489) | Subsurface metagenome, whole genome shotgun sequencing project. | reverse complement strand
CCGGAGACACGGTTCATATCGTCAGTCTCATGATTGCCACGGTTCAGGAAGAAAGCGCTGGGCCGTAGCCATTTGTAGGAATATAAGAGAAGAGCGAGAAGAATGGACTAGATGCGGTGATTCGAAGTCATGAGGTACGGATGGAAGGCTATGAAATTGAACATGATGGACGGTGTATCACTGGTATTCGACATCTTGCGGATAGCACAAGCACCACTAATCGCACTGTAGTCTTTTCTGCCCCCAAGTACTGTGACAGTACGGAAAACAAAGGCGCGTACATCAACATCGGGCCCGAACTCAAGTTAGAGTATCACAAATTTGATGCGGTTCCTCATCCTGACATCAAGCCGATGGTAAGTGAAATATCATGATTCTAACTGTCGCCAACTAATCACTAGTGCAGGCTTACGCTCAGAGCTCCCTTATGCAAATGATGTAGGAAGGATGCTATGATCTAAATTGCCAGAACCAATAGCAATCTGTCTAATTTACGCTCTTCGCGCTTGTTCTGCATACATCATGGCCCTTGGCCACAAAGGTGTTCACATTGGATGACGAACTTCATACCGTGTACATTATGAGTTGAAGCATTTATATCATTGCGTTAGGCCACATCTACATAGGCGGAGAGTGTCTGAATAGAGTCAACCAAGTCATCTCGCGTCCCTCCGTTCTTCCAATTGTTTCACGCTTCGAATAGATCATTCCCGTCACCAGCGACGAGGCTCCCAAGCCAATCACTCTTTCCCTTAATCCGCCATGCAACACCCTCGCGGCCAATCCATCCGCTTACTGCACTAACAACAACGGCGCTGTCGTCTCTTGGGACTCTAATCCAGATACTCCTACCCTCAACCTTGAGGAAATCTACTGGGACGGCGGTACCAGTGATGCCAAGGAATTGCTGTAGAGCGGACGTGAGGTAAGTCCGAGCGGTAAGGATATCCACTTCAGCATCTATGAATGCGTCCGTAGTATCGTAAGACGAGATCAGAATAAGATGCAGGTATGTCCACGGAGAATGTCGGATCGTGATTGTCTCAGACCTTGTGCTTTCAAGGTACTGGCTAGACGTTGATATATCGGACTCTTTGGTAGTCATCTGGCTGGACGTTGTGATAGGCCAGGATAATCAATTCTTATTCTCATACTCGAATCTCATTTGGTGGAAATGGAAGCATTGCCATCCTGAGATTGCTATTGCTGTCGTCGTAGGATCGAGGCGAGGCGAGATCTAGACGCTCGAGGAGATCCAGCCGCAGCCGAGCCGCCCTGTACATAGTAGCCGAGAAGAGGAACAGATGCCGATCCCGTTTTCGTACACTACTGCTTCAGTGTCGGTGCTGCTGAAGACTTTCGTTATTCCATCTTTGAAATGTCTTCCTCCTTGCCATCCCAGGCTTTGGCAAAACGCTCGATTGACTCCGCCATTATGCCACCTCCCCCTCGTCCAAAACGGATAAAGCGCCCAGTCAAAGTCCTGGATGAAGACGACTACACGGATGCGCTGTCCCACATCATAGCCCGAGATTTCTTTCCTGGATTGCTCGAGACAGAATCACAACAGGACTACCTTAACGCTCTGGAGTCTCACGATAATGAATGGATTGCTGCGTCTGGCCAAAGATTGGCAGAGATCACGACGCTAGGTCCTGACGGTCGAATGCTTCGAGGCAGGAGAGGAACGAGCATGAGACCCATGAGTGGACTCCGTGGTATGGGTGCAGAGACGCCCAAGGCATGGCGAGGCGAAACGCCCATGTCCGCGGCATCTACAACGAATTCTACCACCGAAAGCAGACAGCCAAATATCGACACCAACATGTCACTCAGTGCATTTCAAACCAAATACACGAGCGAAGACAACGAGTCGTTCTACAAGCTTCTCGACAAACAGAGCATCAAACGTTCGGAGAAGTATGCATGGATGTGGGCCAACAACAAGATCCCTGCAGCAAGACAGATCGCACACCGTAGAAGAGAAGAACAGAAACTCCTGTCCGGATCCAGTGGCTACAAGACCGCTGAAATCAATGGCAAAGAAGTTGCTCTCATCCGCCCCGACGAAGAAGATCAACGGAAAGCGCAACCCGACAGCTGGACTTCCACGAACCCCGACAACAACTTCATGTTCGCCCCTTCATCAGTCGAAGACTCCCTCCAGACCGTCGCCCAAAAAGCAGAAGAGGCCTCAAAAGCTCCGCCCAAAGCTGTCATCCACGACAACACCCGTCTGCGCCCTGCTCCATCCGATTCCGCAGATCACACATCCCAAGTACCGATCTCACCCTCACTATCCGCGGTCAAAGATGCCATAGCTGGTCATCCACGCCCTACCGCTTCTGAGGTAGGGTTTGGAGGCAGCGAAACACCTCGTGTAAACGGCTACGCATTCGTCGACAGTGAAGAACCGGGTCCTCCATCTCCGCCTCCGCCATCACGTTCCCTCCTCGGCAGCGGCGACAAAACCGTCAACCCGTTCACAATCAAGGAAAATAGCAAACGAGAAGGCTTGCATCACAGGATGGTGGATAAAGTCGCCAAAGGTAAAAGAGCAAAAGGTCAGGTCGAGGCGTCGAAGACACCGGTCCCGAGCTTCTTAAGCAGTCCGCGGGTTGCGAAAGGGGGATTGACACCGGCGGGGCAGAGGTTATTGGGGAAGTTTGGAGGAGATGGTGGGGGACGGACTCCGGGGGTTTTCGAGAGGGAGAAGAAGGAAGGGAGTGGGTTGAGGGAGGGCTGGACGCCTGGAGGTTGAAGAGGCTGGTTTCATGGGTGTTGAGGCGTTTTGTTTGTTGTGTGATACCCCCTTTGATTTCGCCTCGGCTAGGAATATCGAATGAAACAGGCATGATATCTTCATGGGAGCATATTGTATACAGCATGAGAGTTGCCAGCATCGTTACAGCATTGCTATAAGGATATGCAGGCCACCATCATATATTATCCACTCCCTAGACCAGCGCCTTTCAACGGAAACCCTCATTTCAAATGACGCCCAACTACCATTTGAGGGTCCATGAGGCTACCATTGGCACGGAATTTTATAATTCAGTCCGTCCTTCATAATACATACAATACAGCAATCATCACAACCCACACCATCATCCACCCTGGCCCGAGTACTCCCGCACCATTGAACAAATTCGGTCCTCCAGGCCAATTGCAATACCATTCGTTATCACCCTTCCGATGATGCCCATAACTGAAGTTCAATCCCGTCGACTCCAGCGGACACGCAAATTGCAACGCCGCGGGACAGTTCTGCGTCAAATGGTAACACAAATCTTTACACGGCAGCATCTCCTTGTACGGCCCAGGTTGAATCTCCTCGTCGATCCTTTTATTACGAGAGACGCCATATTGATTCGTGGATTTGTTTGCTGAGCTGAAAAGGTGGTCCGGGGGTTCTATGGGCGTTTCCGAACCGTTGATGAATTTTTGTTTGATGTTGCGAGGGAGAAGATGCCGTCTGTCGTTCGGGGACGTGGAGAAATCTTCGCAGCGTGGGATGATGACGGCGCATAACCAGGCTTTATAGGCGTTATCGCAGTCCTGACAGTTACGGGCGAGTGAGTATCGGGCCGAATCGGTGGTCTCACAGGGGATTTGCTGTAATGACTTGTTGAAATTCTGGTAGGCGTCATTGGCCCATCTATCATAAAGGAGACCCAGATCGGTCACATTGGGTTTTCGATCTGGGTTGGAGGGGACGGCGTAGGCAACATCGGTGCAGAAAGGGAGTTGGTGGACGATCTGGCAGTTATTATCTGGTAGACAGCGTTAGCGACAAAAGCAGTAGATGAACAGTCCTTGCAGCGCCTTGCCATACCGGATTTGGTTGTGAAGTTGGTTGCTTTCCATACCGTACCACCTCCACCCGCTGTCGAGTTACGTGAACCAGGTTCCAGAGTCATTATGGCAAGATAAGACGTGGTCCTGTTAAGCCCATCGACGTAGAACAATTGCTTCGGCTGCCCTCCGATCTTGACCATGCTGTTTACACTCTTCGTGACCATCGCATGGTTTTTCAGCCCACAGATTGATCTACTCAGGCCCCGGAAAGATAGATCTGCCTGATCATGGACGTACACCTTGAAAGGAGGGTCCATCTCCATCCAACGGAAAAAGTTGGTCGTGTTCGCCAAAGAATTGGTGATGTCACGTGTTGAGAGGATAGACGAATTTGAATCAGTATCCCAAGCAGTAATCTGTGTGTCATTAACGCCGTCGAAGTAGGTGGTGTATAGAGCATCGATAGAAGCAGCAAGTTCGTAGCTGTATACTCCCTCGAAACCATCTGGTGCTAGCGGAGCTCTGACTCCGATCCAGATAGCGTCGCCAACACTCGACAAGTTGGCGAAACCGAAACCCCCCTCAACAGCAATAATTTGTTCATGGCTTCCCACATCTGGCTGTTGGTTGTCTGCAGATCGGGACAAATAGACTCCAAGCGGAGGCGGAAGACCAGCGGTACCGGTCGTGGTGGAGGTTGGCTGATCGCAAACAGATATGCTAAGCCAGACGTTGCGGGTATTTGCTGTGGTGTTCTGCTTTTTGGCTAGTTGAATCAATTCGCTCTCCAAGCAGGTAGCGTTTGACGTCGCGCTGAGGTTGAGGGGCAAATCGAAAGCCGGATTTGCATAAGGAGCTTGTAGACTAATCTTTGGAAAGGTCCAGTATTGGATTTCGCCTGGTTGGATGTTCATTGGTTGAGGGGCGTTGTTAGCCAGTGCCGTGACAACTTCGGGTGCTCTTCCGACGATGCCCCTATCCAAGCCAAAAAAATCTGGCTCATAGCTGCTCTCTCTATTCGGTCCATGCTGGGAGGTGTCAGATTGGTCCAGGAGGTCCAGCAACCGGTGGTGATTGTGATCTTCACTCACAGCGGAGTCGGCGTCGGTACTTTGAATATGGAATGAACAGATTAAAAGATAGCTGAGGACTGTGAAGGTAGCATTGGCGAAAGGCGAACAGATGAAGAGGCGCATTGCTGGACGGAGGAAGAGATGGAATCAGGCAGGACCAGCCCGCAAGATCCTTGGAGGTTGAACGTATTAAGGGAAAAGGAGCGTAGAAGCATGGTTGATGGCGCGATGCTTGGGAGCGCACCGGGAAGGAAGTGGCATTATGTCTCGCGGTGGGCTTATATCATGGAAGTGAAGATGTAAATTTGTGTATGTCTCCGCCGCGAATTGTATACAGGACCGTGGGTAAGTTACTGAGTACCGCATTGATGCGATGCCGCCATGATTGTCGGATGGATTTTGCAATTTTCGGATTTGGTTAGCACAATGTCGGATTAAATCGATCCAAGTCTTGGCAGTCTGCCTGCTTTCATTATTATCGATTGTTCTAAACTCCAAACACCATCTCATGAATCCTCGAGGCAAGGTCACCAACTATACCGATGATGAAGACAAATGTTAGCAGTATGATGGCCGGGTTGTAGAGACCCACTGCACCATCACAAAGATCCTTCTCCAGCCGAGTATATATCTAAATCACCGCTTCGCTTGACTTGGCAGTGCTGTCCCTGATCATGGGAATGCCTTATGAATAATCTGCTGGGGCGCCAACTGGGAGAATCTTGAGAGGACATTTTCCCGGCTGCTTCTTCCTTTGGTCAGTAAAGGTCTCTTTCCTTCTTCCTGCGTACACTTTCCTTTCGTCGGCATTGTAGCGGACTGCCCAGCGTTGTTAGGATTGAAAAAGCACCCAAGAACTTGTTATGGTAATCGAAAGCAGTATCGGAAACGGGCATCAGTATTGGATTTGCCTTTTGTATTCTGTCAAGAACTTTCGTGTGGTTTTACATCTGGCGGCGTCCCGAGGGAATATCGAGGACTGATTATCACGTGTAATCCACTAACCCATCTAAATTATCGCCAGCACCTGAGATGAGTGGAAGGCGTCTTTTGGACGCCGTAGCTCTTTGGAAGGCTGCAAGAAGTGTAGCATCCAAGCATGCAGCCCTACGTACGCACCAGTTTGAGGCCTACCAGAAGACATCATCCCTGGCCAAAGCTGTCAGGGGCCAGACCCACAGCGTTACGCTCCCTGTGAAAGCTGCGTCTGCTCTTGCCGGACGCGTGCAGCAATCTAGCGAGGCCTACGGCACCCAGCCTCCGTCACAAGATCCTGGTCGTCTGTCCCCGAAAATCCCTAGCAGTGACAGCGTGCAGAGCCCAAGAGGCACTCCAGTCGTGAAAGAGGGTCTTCCACAAGACCACTTTTACGCAAAGTCGGAGCAGAATTCGACCGAACAGTCGCTTCCTCAACATGACATTGAAGTCAAGCAGGAGTCAGCAAAGCGATATCCATTGCCCGACGGAACTATACCACCAGTAGGGAGTGATCTCAATTCGTCTACGTTGGATAAGGCAACATTTTCCACCTCACAACAAACCGAGCCTCAGAAGATCCCATTGAACAAGGAGCATTCTCAGACGGAATCAAGCATTGAACCTTCCTCTTCGGGCGAGACTAGCATCCCTGATCCGTCGAATAAGCCCACCTCGCTACATCCTGACGAGGTGCGGAAGTTGCAACGGGAAGCAGAGAACCAGATACCCTCGCAAGCCGCTGAAACCCAGCTCCCCGAGCTTGGTGTCGGTCAAGAGCAAGACGTGTTTTACACACCTTCGCCAAAGACAGACCGTGTACTCTCAGCTCTTCCTCGAGTGAAGCTTCCCAAGATCACCGTGGACAAACAGAAATCCCTGAGTCGTGTGTCAGACAAAGGGATCAATCAAGATGTTTTCTACTCCAGTGCTTCGAGTGACCAGGAGCAAGCTATGCCTCAACAGCAATCTATACCACGGCAGAAAGAGGCTTCCGAAGAAATGTATTCCGAATTATTCCAGAGCCCCAAAGTTGCTAAAATGCTCAGTGGCAGACCAAAACCTGCAGATTCCTCTAAAGGCTTAAATCTGGAAGGTGCCAAGCAGGCCCCTATGCAGGGGTCAAACTCTGCACCAGGAGGAGATCCAGAATCTTTCAATGTCAGACCCACGGCAAAGGCGGAGAATGAATCTCCGAAGACTCAAAGATCCTCGGACCCACCAGCGCCCTCGCACAACTCGAGTAAAGAGGACACACAGACACTGGCCGCTGACATAGCTAGCGATACCTCACAGGTCCCCGCTAATGCTGATCGCGTAAGCATAACATCCACTCCGAAAGATACGCAATGAGCTGATTGACTGACAGTTCGTCTATGTAGATGGCGCCGGATGCTCATAACGATGTAGCCAAAGCCCCGTTTGAGATGCACGAGTCGCGAGTGCCGTCTTCGCGGTTCGGCCGATTATGGCAGTATGGCGGTCTTGCCACGTCAATGGCATTTGGTGCCGTGGGAGAAAGCTTTCGCCGCGCAACGGGTTCTGGTCAAGAGGGTGCTGGTTCTTTGATGCTCAGCGCTGGTAACATGGAGAGGCTTGTTGCCAAACTCTCAAAAATGCGAGGAGCTGCATTGAAATTGGGGCAAATGATGAGCTTCCAAGGTATACTCGTAGGATAGGCGGTTGTTGCGCTTAGTTGACTTGCCTAGACTCGAAGATGCTCCCTGCTCCAATCCACCAAGTTCTACAGCGTGTCCAAGATAGCGCTGACTACATGCCCGCGTCGCAACGGAACCAAGTGCTTATTGATGACCTTGGAAGCAACTGGCGAGACCTTTTCTCTTCTTTCGACGAGAGACCGATCGCAGCAGCATCAATCGGCCAAGTCCACAGCGCCAGAATGAAATCCACCGGTACTCGCGTTGCGGTTAAGGTTCAGTATCCCGGGGTGGCGAACTCGATTGATTCTGACTTGAATAACCTTTCGATACTTCTAACAGCGTCTCGATTACTCCCCAAAGGTCTGTATCTCGACAAGACTATTGCCAATGCCCGGACCGAGCTGGGCTGGGAATGCGATTACATTCGTGAGGCTGAATGTGGCCGCCGATTCCAGAAGCTGCTTCAAGACGAGCAGTCGACATTTATCGTCCCGTCCGTCATTGATGAAGCCTCTGGACCACATGTGCTAACGGCTGAGATGATGAACGGTATTGGCATAACAAAGGCGCAAAATTTGACGCAGGAGCAGAAGGACTGGATTGGAACACAGATCCTACGACTGTGCCTGCGCGAAATCACCGAGTTTAAGTTCATGCAAACGGATCCGAACTGGACGAACTTCCTGTTCAATGCGAACACGTCGAGACTAGAGCTACTTGACTTCGGGGCTTCAAGAGACTTTCCGGACAAATTCATCATACCTTATGTGGAGATTTTGCAAGCTGCTTCCCGCAATGATCGAGAAACGATACGAGATCGGTCGATACAGCTAGGCTACCTGACAGGTTACGAGTCGGCAGCCATGCTCAACGCACACGTCTCGTCGGTGCTTACCCTGGCGGAGCCGTTCAACGACTCTTCACCCGAGATGTATGACTTCCGAGATCAGAGCATTACTGACCGAGTGCGGAAACTCATCCCGGTGATGGTGAGAGAGAGGTTGGCGCCCCCGCCAGAGGAGACGTATAGCTTGCACCGGAAACTCAGCGGAGCTTTTTTACTGTGTGCGAGGCTAGGAAGTCGGGTCCGATGTCGCGAACTCTTTGCCAACGCCATGGCAAAGGTTCAAGTGTAGTACATCCATTAAAGAGGTGTGTCTGTTAAGATTCCTTCAAGGTGTATATAATATGGTCCCTTCTCCTTGTATTGCATTACTGCGCTACAGTACCCAATTTTCGTGACCGATTGAGGACCAGATCGGTCAACTGCTCACAGGATCGTGCTTTGTATTTTATAAGGTGTATAACAGTGATCAGCATTGCTTTCGATCCTACGTCGGTACCTGAGCCCCGTCCACGGTTGTTCTTGTCGCTCGGCCGGACCGCTAATCAAATATATCCTCGAATCCCCCACACGTCTCCTTGATACAGCCGACCACACCTACGGCTAAAGAAGAGTACAGATGAAGGAAACAGGGATTTACATAGTTATAATAAATGTCCACTTTTATTCATCAGAAGGAATTCCTGCCACCTCGTTTAATGCTGACGAAACTCCTTCCCATCCCAAACCCAACGAGCAAACTTCTCCCTCGAGTCCCTCAACAACCACGAGCATGTCCAGCATCTTTGTAACCTCCACCACCGGCAACATCGGACGCCCTCTAATCCCCCTCTTTCTCTCCTCCCCCTCCATCGCCCAGATCATCTGCCCAACCTCAAACGCATCCCACCTCCGCACCTTTATCCCAGACTCCGACCGAGTCAACATCCTGCCCGGGTCCATCCAAAACCCCGCTTGGGTGGAAAAAGTTCCATCGATCATAAGCTCAATACCATTTTCCTCAACCTCACAAGCGTCGACGAGCTCTTCACCACGTGTAATCTCCTGTCGGCGGTGATCCGCGCTGGATGTGTGAAGCATCTTATTTATCTTTCTGGAGAATTGGTGCCAGGACATGTGCTTGTGAAGAGACGGTGGAGCAGATGTTGATGGGGTCGAAGGTGTGGAATGAGAGACAAAAAGGGTGGAATTATACGATTTCGGATCCACGTTGTCTTTTAGTGACGACTCGAGGGGGGAAGAGAAGATGATGGCGCCTGGAGGGAGCTATGTTATGCCGATAGGGACGAAAGGGATCAGTAGGGTCGACGTTAAAGATTTTGCGTTCGCGGCTCTGAACGTTGTGAAGGAGCCGGAGAAGTGGAGAAGGAGAAAGGCTATGGTTGGGAGTCGAGAACTGTGTACCGTAAGTTCGCCTGGGTTCGAGATAATCTCCTGCGCCATAGTTGACTGATGTTACATAGGAAGACGATACTTGTAGATTATTGATCGAAGGTTTGGGGAAGCCGATCAGAGTAGCCCCGAATAATCCACAATGCCTCAATCATTTAGAGATGCACGTCAGTGCAAGAATTAATCCGATGTGGGGAAGGGATATCCGCCTGGTAATATTTCTTTGAGATCGTAAAACAGGAAAGTACTGAGGACAAGGACGTAGATGTACGAAATTTCGACAAGATGGAATTTGGAATGACGGACGAAGACTACAACATACAACAGCAGCTTCTGGGAAGGAGCTGAGTACTTATGAGCTATTTGTGAAGAGGACCGCCGCTGAATATAGGAATGAATCGTCACAGTCGGCTGAGACGGTTGGATAGAAAATATAACAATGCAAAAATGAAGAAGTCACAAACCGTCACTTCATTGCATGGAATGCTGCTGTGATTTCTGCTGCGGGCCACAGATATACATCGTCCAATGAGACGGTGAGTTATCCTATTACTTACGTCCAATGTCCACCGGGCAATGGCATTGCGGCGTATTCACATATACGCCGGTTCTTTTCCCTAGGTAAGCTGGTCGTTAGTTTAGCCTCACCAACGAACGCTTGTTGCATTGTTTGTGAGGTGTGCATGATTGGAATACTGGCACCCTTTTTCTGTCCGTATAGTACGTGTCGTGGAGAGTAAAAATACGGATACGGATACGAAGTGGAAGGAATACGAGTTGTGATTACATAAGTGATCATTGTTACGTCGACGCCAACTCACCACCACTCCCGACATCAGACATCTCTTGCCCAAGTCATCAACCTTCTCATCAGGCCAGTCATGACATGAGCGTTGCTGAACTTAAAGATGAGATCTCTCATCTCAAGACTCAGCTAGCTTCTCAAACCGGACCGCCGCCGCTCCCCACCAAATCCCCTTCCTCCCATGCCCTCCTTCTACTCTCCGACTCCGCGCTTCCCCTGGGTTCCTTCGCCTTCTCATCAGGTCTGGAATCCCACCTCGCTCACCATCCTTCCCGCTCCCATACTCCTATTCAACCATTCCTATCCCTCGCCTTGCAAACGCTCGCCACAACTACAGTCCCCTACCTTTTGGCCGCTTACCGCGATCCATCTCGCCTGCAAGAGCTGGATGATACACTCGACGCAAGCATTTTATGCCACGTGACGAGGCGTGCTTCGACGGCCCAAGGTAGAGCTTTGCTGACCGTTTGGGAACGTGCTTTTTGCGGGACGGTTGGGGAGGGCAATGAGGAGAGGGAGGTACTGGCGGACTTGTTGGTGGAATTGAAGAAAGTGATATTAAGGCCGACCCCAGAAGTAGGGAAGGCGCAAACCACGGTCTTCGGACATTTCGCACCCATCTGGGCCGTCGTTACGCGGGCGATGGAGATACCCATTGCGGACTCTGCAAATGTCTTCTTGTTGAACCACGCCAAGGCTGTTCTTAGCGCTGCCGTGAGAGCGTCCGTCATAGGGCCGTATCAAGCGCAGGCTGTGCTGGGGAGCGGCTGGTTGAGAAGAGAGATGGAGGGGTTGCTGCGCGGGAATTGGGACGTAGAGATTGACGGCGCAGGACAAGGAGTGCCCGCCATGGATCTGTGGGTTGGCCGACATGAGATGCTCTATTCAAGGATATTCAATTCCTGAATATATTCATCCCGGAAGAAAAAGCCTATAGGTTGTGAAGCTATGGATATGATGTACTTCTTGGACATTCGTAAGCCTCGGTCGTAACGCCCTCTCCCTGGCTGATTAATCTCATGGTAACCTAGCTCATCAAAACGCCATGGAAATGCTTGTGCTTTGCCATCAAAATTTCATGTTATAAAATGTCCTTCAAATGCGATTTCTGCGCCACGGTAAGAGATGTTGGAAACTTCACCTTGACCTCCACGATCATGTCGCCGCGTTCATTCGGCTTCTTGCTGATGGGCATGCCCTGATGAGGATACGTCTCGGTGAAGCCCGGTCCCGTCGGTCCACTCTTCGATAAGGTGAATTTCTTGCCTTCGATCGTTGGTATCGTCCGTGTCCAGCCAGTCAAGGCCTCCTTGAGGTCCAGTTCGACGAACATACGGAGATTCGCGTCCTCTCGCTTGTACAGCTCATGAGGTTTCTGCCGTTCCGTTAGCTTATATTTGCTCGTTGGATAAGGCAGAGGCTTACCTCCTGCACGATGAAATGCAAATCCTGGGTCCCTCCCTCTTCTTGATCACCCACCCCCTGAAACTTGATCTTCGTACCAGCCTTATACCCTGGCTTGATCTCAATATCCAGAATCTTGTCCTCTACCTTTCGCTTCCCACTCCCATCATCGTACGTCTTCCGCTTGATCTTCATCTTCTTTTTCGTGCCCTTGAACAGCTCCTCCAACGTCAAGGGCAGCGGTTTTTCTACGGTCGTCACCTCCGGAGTGCGCGCCCTCCTCCTCCCTACACCACTATCTCGATATCGTGATCTCTCACCTCCCCCGCCTCCTGCGCTTCCGCCAGTGAATTGAGCGAAGATGTCCTCATCATCACCCATACCAGCACCCCCTCTTGACAGCACTCAGCCGTGTCAATGCTAATGTTGCTTCACAGTAAGGCAGCCTTGAAAAACCATCCGGACAAAAATAAGGACAACCCCTCTGCGGGCGAGAAATTCAAAGAGTGTTCTCAAGCCTATGAAATCCTTCAAGACCCCGAGAAACGCAAACTATACGACCAAGTCGGCCTCGATGAATTCTTGAACGGAGGCAGAGGAGCGCCTCCGGGCGCCGGCGGTGCTGGTGGCATGCCCGGTGGATTCGCAGGAGGCGTGCCAGGTGGCTTTGGAGGTATGCCCGGCATGGGTGGAAGCGGCACACGCTCCTTTCACTTCTCAACCGGTGGTCCTGGAGGTGGCGGCGGATTCTCATTCAGCAACCCGGAAAGCATCTTCGCCGATTTCTTTAAGCAAGGGGG
>QQTW01002810.1_pt1 | contig 12753 bp, 10 predicted proteins | sample 1904831 | NCBI WGS metagenome assembly QQTW01 (sample SAMN09435610, study PRJNA476489) | Subsurface metagenome, whole genome shotgun sequencing project. | reverse complement strand
GGTAGAGTTGTGTGGGATTTGGCGAGTATGTGGGGTTGAAGTCGTTGACTTCGCTGTTAACGACGTAATGTCTTTGTCATCAAGCGCGGCCGTATCCTTATTGGTGCGCTTCTCCAGATTACCCAAAGATAGGACGAGGCTGAGGTGGGGCTCCTGTGTCACGGAACTCCGCCATGTTTTGTTCATTTGAGCAAACGATCTTTTGTTAGACCATCTCATGCGATGAAAGTATCTGCGTATTGGAGTGGGTCTGCGGCAATCAGTAAATAGAGTACAGTATCTTGGCTCTGGTTTCGCGAACTTACCTCGCTCGGAGCACGACTATGGCTTTGAGACGGGTGCATTCCCTGGCCATCGTCTCTTGTCGTCCGCTCTTCCTCAGAAGACGTTGGCTGCGCTGGACTTTGTACTCCGGTAGTAGCGTTGGGTATCGGGCTACCCGGGTGGTTTCCGTGCTCTCTCGCCTCGTCGGAGTCCTTCGTCCCATACCAATATTTCAACTTGACCTTCCCAGTGTACCGCGGCGATCCCTGCTTTTGCAACCTCTCTGCGATGAACAAGGCTCGGAATGTGGTGATTGACACGACCACGACAGCTACCGCAGCTTCGATCTGCAGCCAGAAGATGACCCAGGAAGAGTCAATTTGACCGCCTGCGCTGTTGCCGCCACTGAGCCGGACGATGGCGGTGACGATGGTGAAAATACTCAGGCAGAGTGTGGTTCCCAAGGCCATCTTGCGGCGGACGTCTAGCCGGACACGCCATAGAAGCGCGACAGGAATGGTGATGACTGGTAAGGTTGTCAGGAAGGAACTCGTCACTTGGTCAAACTTCGAAAACCTACTGAAAACGTCGCTGAAGATGTCCAGGATTGTCACCGCTTTTAGTGTGTTGTTCTGGCGTTTCAAGGCACCAGCGCTCACACATTTCACTGCGTCCAGTGCCTCCATTAGAGGACGGTCTGTGTAGAGAAGTCACAGAGTTTGGCTTACCGAGTATCCGCTTGTCGAAATAGCCGCAGCTGATAAAGTTTGAGACGACTAGCATTATCGAGCTAGGCACTACTATGAACAAAACGCACCACCACCATATCTCCAGCTTCCTAAGGCGTCGGATGAGACTGCGAAAGAAAGCCATGAAGGAAAGCTTGACAGCAAAGATAGTCGAGCTCAAGAGGACCACTGCGGCGTCTTGGATCCTAACGCTGTGGATGAGCTGCTGAATGAAGTCCGCGGGAGGTTCTCGTGCTCCCGACTGGACGTTTTGCTGGAGGTAGATGTAAGGGATGTCGATGTAAGTCATGATTGTACCAGCGACAAGAGTGACGACGGCGAAGAAGTAAAGACCGTCGTCGAGATAGACCTTGCGATTGAGCTTGACGCGGATGGCTACGCGTGCGATGGCCACCAGGAGAGCAACAGCGAGCATGAAGCCAATCCCGGCCTGGTCATTGTGAGGAGGAGCCCAAGTTCAATAAGAGGACACAAGGACCTACCTTGAAGCCAGGTTCGGTGATCTTCACATGTTTGGCCATCTGTACGGTTGCAACAATACTATGGAGGATGGGGGTATAGATTACATGCTCATCCCATGATAAACAAGATCGGAGGGTATGAACACCTTGTCATATACCACAACCTCGGAATGGCGAGCTCGGCCGACCGCCTGACTCGGCTCTATGATAATTGGAGAGGAGTTGCGGAGACGCAAGGTTGACTTCTCGCACTGCAGGGTCGCAGCAGTCCTCGTCCTTGTCCGCATCGATTGCATGCACGGTGGGAGGCGAGGGATCGCAGGACCGATACCTCGACTTACCAGTACCTCAAGGTCGACAGCTCGACTGTGCTGGATATCCTTGCTTCTGTCCTGGAAGTTTTTCCAGCCGATGGAAAACGCATCCCGCCAAGATGAACATGTAAGTAGCCGTGATAAAGGTGAGACTGTCCTTTGTCTGTGAGGTCATCGCTTGGCACAAGATGCATGAAAGGCAGGCCTGGCTCCTTCATGCGCGTTTATTATTTGTTGAGTCATCCTGCGTGGGTCCTGCAGCCCTACTCCTTCTATACGCGAGCGAGACAAACTTCTTCCTTTTTGCACCCTTACTGCCCCGGGCCGGCAGCGTTGATCCGCGCGTACATAATGTAAATCACCTACCCTGTCTCGGGCCCAGTAAGCTGGTAACCAACCATCGAGAGACCGGATCCCGGCACCTCGTTTGTAGTGTTTGTCACTCAGGTCGTGAGAGAAACATGTATTCCCTCTACTGTTCTGATCTGGGGTACCGACGTGAGCAAATCCCTGAATGCACGACATTCACAGTCAGCCTGGCCTCCTTATCCGGCACCTGTATCTATCACAACCCCGTCTCGAGGTACACCGATGGCCTTCCTCTTGATATTCGCTACATGCATCCTCGCCACAGTCTTCTGGACCAGCCTCTGCGTGTACCGTAACTACATAACCGCCCGCCGCATCGGCCTACCCATCGTCATCAGCCCCGTGTCGACGCTGAACCCCTTTTGGATCTTACTGTATAGAGCTTTCCCCGGCATCCTCTCTCTCAAGCACCTACCTTTCGGTCTAGGCACCTGGGCACGATGTACATCCATGGGTTGGGCATTCGAGGACAAGTACAGAATGCATGATGATCTGGGACCTATCTTCACCCTCGTCACGCCCGCGGGGAACGAGGTCACTGTTGCTGATCCGGAAGCCGCGCATGCTGTCCTCGCGCGGAGGAAGGATTTTGTTAAGCCGGCGGAAATGTATGGTATGTGCGAGAGACAAGGGGGCGGTGAGGGGATTGTGGGTTGACGGGTGCAGAACAGCTTAATGTTTTTGGGAGGAACCTCAATACTGTAGGTTCATATCAAACAACAAGAATCTGTCCGCACAGACGAAAAGAGAAACTAACAGCGCGCACAGGTCGAAGGCGAAGACTGGCAGCGCCATCGGAGATTAACCGCCCCCAGCTTCAACGAGAAAACAAGCTCCTTGGTATGGGATGAAGCTGGCCGTCAAGCCCGAGATATGGTCGCGTCTTGGTCCCGGCAGGGCACCAATGGCACCAGAGAGACTACCGCCGACACGGCGACGCTGGCCCTCCATGTCCTGACGTGTGCCGGTTTCGGTGCGTCGTACTCGTTCGATGAAGGTGTACGGAAGGTCGCCCCCGGGCATGAAATGACATATCGGGACTCTTTGTCGTTGTGTCTCCGCAACATTATCACTTTCGCGATTATTCCCAAGCGGTACTTGTCTCTTTCCTACATGCCGAAGAAATTGCAGCGGCTGGGGCAGGCGGTGAAGGAGTTTCAGCAGTATATGGATGAGATGTTGGCCCGGGAGCGGAGCTCAGCCAGCAGCACCACAGTCGAGCACTCGCGAACACCAAATTTGATGAGTGCACTGGTTCGAGCATCGGATGAGGCATCGCAGTCGAAGGACCTTGGCCAGGACTCCAAGCGCGGTCTCACCGACGAGGAGATCTTCGGGAATATCTTCGCTTACAACCTCGCCGGGCATGAGACCACCGCGAACACGGTCGCCGCCGCCTTGGTCCTACTGGCTGCGCAGCCTGAGTATCAGGACTGGGTCCGAGAGGAGATTCAGGAGGCACGGGCCGCGACAGAGGGGGATTACGAGGCCATGTTCCCTCGATTGCAGAGGTGTCTTGCTGTTATGGTAAGCAAGTGCCTGCCTAGGTTGGAGTACTAACGCAGTCGGCTGATCGCACCCAGTACGAAACCCTCCGCCTCTACGGCTCCATCGTCTTCATCCCCCGCGCCGCGAGCTACGAACCGCAAACCCTACACGCCCCTGATGACGACGACGGCAAGGAGGAGATCCTCATCCCCCCATCCACAGCCGTAAACATCAACGTGCAAGCCCTGCACACCGACCCCAAAACATGGGGCCCCGATACCCTAAGCTGGCGACCCGACCGCTGGTTCACGACGCTCCCCTCGAGCACAGACCAGCATCGCCCTTCCGCGCAAACGTTCATTGTACCGGCTCAAGGTAGTTTTATACCGTGGGCTGATGGGCCACGCGTCTGTCCGGGCCAGAAATTCGCGCAGGTGGAGTTTGTGGCTGTGTTGGCGACGCTGCTGGGTGGGTATCGGGTTGCGCCGGTGGTGGGAGTGGGGGCGGGGGAGAGAAAGGGGGGAGGGCAGAGGGAGAGGGAAGAGAAGGAGAGGAGGGTGTTGATGGAGATGGTGGATGATAGTGCGATTACGGCGATTACGCTGCAGATGCGGGAGCCGAGGAAGGTGGCGCTGAGGTGGGAGGCGTTGGCGTGATGGGTGGGAGGAGATGAGACGAAGGAGGTGGTGGTGCGGTGGGTTTAGATTTGTTTAGATTTGGTCGAGCGGTGTTGGATGCTCGCTCCAGCGGTGGTGATGATGTATCTTGCAATTCGATCTTAGTCCATGCTCCCTCTGAGAGAAGTAAAGAAGACCTTAGTTCGAGGTCATCTTTCCCATCCCCCATCTACGGTCTCCCTCAGGCCTAAAGTACTTCCGTGGTTATCCTTTCCCTTCTGTCCAAAGAGTCTCGCTACCCTATATGCCTACCATTCGAGATCGTCACCAACCGCGCTCCGCAACACGCACATCGTTCGGCCTCGGGCGTTTGCGCCACATTCGCCCCGGATGCCTATTACTGCAGTCCAGGAAGGGTAGGTAAGGAAGGTAATTGAGCGATATTCAGGCCCCGGGCATAGGAGTTGGATCGCCGCTACCGAATGACCCGAAATGGGAAAGCGTTTCCGAATGTACGAATGTGGCGGTTTTGATGGAACCACACAAGAGGTGGCAACCGCCCTGGGTGGCTTGATCTCCCTTGGATAGCGACGTTATCCATACTGGTTGGTTCGAGGTACCGGGTTTCCAGCGCTAGGTGGAAAAAATTGGTCGGATCTCGTACGGCTTTTGCGGAAGGAGAATTTCTTTTTAGGAGGTGTATGTTGTATAGATGGCCAACAACTACGCTGCCAGGAATGGTGGGGGTATATGGTTCCTCTTTTGCTGCTTATGTACCTCGGGTTCTTCTCCCATTTGCCGGAACCTCAGTTGGGTCTTCAGGACTGCCTGGGGGTGTTGAACAGGAACTTTGAGTCGAAGGATCTTGGTGAGGAGAACCGACACGTTGTTTATGGTTGGAAAGTCCCCGATGAATCTCCGAGTACCACACCCTTTTGAACGGTTTTGAGGATGGGAATCCTTTCGCCAGAGGAGCATATAGGACCGGCTGATCCGGTGTTCCTCGGTCTTTCGACGTTTTCTCCGGAGTCTACCTGACTTGAATTCATGCTTGGATGAGAGGAACGACGCATGCTCGGACGTCGTGAATTCAGGCTAATTGGAACTGAGTAAGGGAAATCAGTGGGAAGAGCTGATCCAACAAAGGTCGCTCAAATCTGGCCGGCCGAGTTGCCGGAGAGTGGCGGATCCTGGTGATGATCAGAACCGCCTGGCCTTGTTCAACCGCGGTCGGATGCGTGTACAGCGTGTGTTTAGACAGCAACTGAAGAAGTGGTTGAGGTCGTGGTGGGTCCCTTGCCATTAGCACGGGCGGCACGAGACTGAGCCGACAATTCAACATGACCGGATGTAGGGCATATGTAAGGTTATATGAGCGAAATTGGGTTTACGTGATCCCTCGAAACAAACCTCTGGGTGAAGATTAGGAGCTATTGCCAATCTGTCAGGTACAAATTGACTGTTGAAATAGGCCCGTCTTGATCGGATGCATATATAGGATCCCCCGAAGTGGAATTGCTTTGATGATATAGCGGTACTTCAGAACATACAAGAATTGAACTGTACAAGGAACAGAAAACGCTATCGAGTATCAAGCCCAATCACCCACGTTAAGGAGACATGGGTGAATGCGAAAAGAGTAAAGGACGAAGCGCGTTGAAAAGTCACGGACGGGGTGGACAGGCTTCGCTTGATTAGGCCATGACAGGTAGAAAAGGCCTTCCCCTTGAGGACACCAAGGAGTAGAGAGTATAGGGAAGACCATTCAAAGGTGGACGAGAGAGCAAACATGGAGGATCTGACTGAAGCAATGATCACCGTTTAGTAATGAAAGTAAAAAGTCATTGAAAAGGTACCGGGTCCGGTGACAGAAGGCTTGACGCACGTCTGCCGTCAATCTACTGGCCCCTATACCCGGACTTGATCGTTGCTGTCAATCGGACCGAGTGATATGATAATCGGCACCTTGTTTATCCGTAAGCACAAGACGCGGATATTACATTTAAATTTGGTGCCGGAGCTGAGTGATTGAATGATCGAACCAGAAGTTTCAATGGAGCCTGCCAGAAAGACACCGTGGGGGCATGACTTTATCCCTGATTCTTGGTACGATAGAAACGGCGAAGGCGGCCAGCTTGATATGAAGGTGTGTGGGCGTGAGGTTTCCTTGGCATAGATGACGATATGAAGCCTGATGCGGACTAGCTACTCTGGTTCAACCGAAGTCGACCTCTCGAGATTATTATCAGCATCTAGACATCGGTACCGAGTACGCTGAGCTGAGCCAATATGGTGGGCTCTAATATCTGGGGGTTCGCGCAACAGCCTTACCATCGATTAAGGCTTTGCGTGTTGGTCAATCTGCAGGATTGCGGCTGATGCACTTCCTGAGGTTTTGCAACTCGCCCACCAAAACATCAACTTGCACCCTCATCCAGAGCCTCTGCAGTCATGGCTACCAACGAGTGGCTCCTCTTCATCTGGGATGCTATCCGACAATTGTTGATGACAGCAGCCTTGCATATCCTCGTCGGATCCTGCAACGTACTTCGACTGAAACTGTTCGCTGATCCAAATAAACCACCCGTGGTGCTTCACTGGTACCCATTCGTTGGCAGCACAACCGCGTATGGCAAGGATCCCTACAACTTCTTCCTTTACTGCCAGGCAAAGGTCAGTTGCGTCGTCTCTGCCCGTCCTAGAGAGGACAAGGTTGACAGATATTACAGTATGGAGACGTCTTCACCTTCATCCTTCTCGGCCGGAAAATTACCGTCTACCTGGGCAAAGAAGGGAATCAGTTCATACTGAATGGGAAGCACAAGGATCTGAACGCGGAAGAGATATATTCGGTTTTGACAACACCGGTGTTTGGGAAAGATGTCGTGTATGATGTACCAAATGCGAAGTTTATGGAGCAGAAGAAGGTACGAGGCGTCTACTCATTTTCAAGTCCATGACTTCAGTCACCGAAAATCCACTGGGAACCCGAAATTCAGGCTAACGCGAACGTCCCAGTTCATCAAATCCGGTTTCTCAACAGAAGCGCTGCGCAGCTACGTTCCTCTCATGCAAGATGAGATTAACGATTTCCTAGACTGCACGCCAGCCTTCGTAGGCAATTCCGGCACTATCAACCTGCCACCCATTATGGCCCAGATCACTCTCTTCACCGCCGCCCGCTCGTTGCAAGGACCAGAAGTTCGGGAAAAGCTAGACACGACCTTTGCCAAACTCTACCACGACCTCGACAACGGCTTTCAGCCCGTCAACTTCCTGCTACCCTGGATGCCGTCTCCTCGAAATCGACGCCGCGACAAGGCCCAGCGCAAAATGACCCAGATCTACACCGACATTATTAACTCGCGGCGCTCTGAAAAAAAGGGCAAAGACAGCGAAGACATGATCTGGAGTCTTATGTCCGCCGTCTACAAGGACGGCACGCCGCTCCCGGACCACGAGATCGCCCACATGATGATCGCGCTACTCATGGGCGGCCAACACAACACATCCGTCACCAGCTCCTGGATCCTCCTGCGCCTCGCCTCCCAGCCGGACATCCTCGAAGAGCTCTACCAAGAACAAGTCTCGATCGCAAGCGGAGACCTCTCCAACCCACTCACCTACGAAGACTTGGACCGCCTCCCTCTCCTCACCGCCACCATCCGCGAAACCCTCCGCCTGCACACCCCCATCCACTCCATCATGCGCAAAGTCAAGAACCCCATGCCCATCCCCGGCACCACCATGACCGTCCCCGCCGGCCACATCCTCCTCGCTTCTCCGGCCACAATGGGGCGCAGCGCGGATTATTTCCCCGACCCGTTAAAATGGGACCCCCACCGCTGGGCCAGCATGGCGGACCCCGCCGACCAGGAGAAAGAGCAGTTCGATTACGGATACGGTCTGGTGAACACGGGCGCGGACAGCACGTACCTCCCCTTTGGGGCCGGGAGGCACCGGTGCATTGGGGAGAAGTACGCGTATCTGCAGTTGACGATTGTGGTGGCGATTATGGTGCGGAGATTCAGGTTCTGGAATGTGGAGGGCAAGGAGGGCGAGGTGGTGGGGACGAATTATTCGAGCATGTTTTCGAGGCCGTTGGAGCCGGCCAAGGTGAGGTGGGAGAGGAGGGGGGGTGAGATATGCTTGTAGCAGCAGCGTCTGTTGATAACATGTTAGCGGTGCTGCATCTGTGACATGGCGGTCGTCGGGCTCATCGCTCGCCATAATAGGCTCTAATGAAGCCCCCTTGACAAGCAAGACTCACAGAGATAACACACCTAGCCTATCTCTCACACACTCTCTCTCCTGTTACGGGTCATTCCAAGCCATAACAAAAGCATACCTAAACCCCATTCCCCCCCGGGGGGGCCCACTCTCACCGCCTTCCATCATCCGTAAACGAAACACCAAGAAACAAACATGATATACGCAGTTCCACGACCGGCGCCGCGACGTGACGGCGGCAGCAAAGATATAAGAGAAGTGGAGAAGGAGGAGAAGGTGATATTGTAGCCGTGGTCGTGGTCATGGTAGCGGTTAGAGGAGGGGTAGTTGTTAGGCGAAAAGGAGGTGGAGGCGATGAAATAGGGATCGAGGGCGCCTGTTTCGATCTCGATGTTTTTGAGGATAGGAAAGATGGCGAGATAGGTGTGAAAAGGGAAAATGGGATGGTGTTATTGTTGCTTGTAGTTGGGGTGCTTGAGGTGGTAGTTAGGGTGTTTGTAGTATTATTGCTTGTAGTATTAATATTTGAGTACTATTGCTTGAGTACTATTGCTCGTGGTCGTGATAGTGCTACTGCTCCTCGTAGTGTTGCTACTTGTATTGGTGTTGCTGCTTTGTGGTAGTACTGCTGCTCGTGGTAGTGCTGCTATTGCTTGTGGTAATAGTGCTGTTGCTCGTGGTGGTGGTGCTGTTGCTCGTCGGGGTGCTGCTCGTGGTAGTGCTGTTGCCAAAAGTCTAGCAAGAAAAGAGCAAAGTCAATAGGTTTTTAATATATTATACCGGACTGGCGTCGCTTGACGTTATGGATACAGCACGTTCGGAGGTGGTGTACAGTGATTGACAAGATGAAGATGCTAGTAAGAAAAATAATGCCGTAGACTCTTGCCGCAGTATACCTAGATATCAGGGATACAAGAGATTGCACTGCTCGGACGAGAACCCGGGATCAGGTCGTGGCGGCCAAGCAGTGTATGTTTCTCCTCGGTTACACGTTTCGGCTCGTCACTACAGCGGTGACCGTTGCGCTGGTTAAATGCTGATGTTCGAATTCGTTTGCGTTGTACCAGGGTGGAGATACCAAATCAGACTAACCTTGTGATGGTGCTGGTAGTGGTGAGTGTGGGTTAGATCGTCCTGCGGTCCATGAAAGACCGGTGAAGGTTTGTTGGATGGTAGTACTGATGCCGCTATGATGATTCTTTTATTAAGTTTCACGGGACCAGGGGCACCGGATTGCATGGGGGAGCGATGTGGAGTTGGGGATGAAAGAGGCTGCCCACCCGGATTTTGATGTTTTGTGATACAGTGTGAGACCGATCAGCGGTGAAAGGGGTGACTTTAAAAGGACAAGATGCTGCTTCGAAATTCTTAATAAGAGACGGTGTAGTGCGTAACTCTCAACCTAAGACATCAGACTCCGCCATATCTCTGTTCGTCTTCTCCTGTCCAGCAACGCGCTGGAATGGCAAAACCGCTCCTTCACACCCACAGATAAGAAACAAACCATGACAAACCAGCCAGGTACGCAGCTCAAGGCCATCTAATTTGCTTCGTACTCACCACCTAGGTACTCCAATCCATTCAAGAAGCAGCTGAGCCGAACGATCCCCTCAACACTCAGTCTCAACGCCAAGACATGACGTACACCCTCTCACATGATTGGACAATAATCATTCACGGCTTCTTTTCCGCCGACAGCCGATGTCAAAACCCCTTTTCGTCCTAGCCTCTCTCCCTCTTCAAGCCCGCCCGATCTGGACCCCAAAAACTGTGAGCAAGAGATCCGTGTTCACGTGCCACATCCTTAACTCCAAAATTTCGGTTGGTTGCATGCGTAGAATCGGCAACCCTTCCTCTATGGCGCGCAGGGGCGTGCGAGACACGCTCTTGAAATGGCGGGCATTGGATATGCACTGTGAGCCGTGGATTCGCAGCGGTGAGACCGGGTAAATTCTGCGCAGAAGAAAGTAAGCCGGGAAGAAGGGTCGGGTGAGCGGTGCCTTCATCCACTGATTTCGCTGTAGGTTTGGGCAGGGTAGTGATGTTGGTTGGGTGTTTTGCTTATGCCGTGTGTGGTCGCCGAGGGGAGGGGGAGGAGGAGATGTTGTAGAGGTAGTTTAATGCCCGTGGGGGAGTCAGTTGGTTTGTTGCTTCGCGCGGTAGGGTTTTCGTGTCTCATTGAGGGAGGTAGTCGGTGTGGTTTGGGCAGTTTGGGAGTCTGATGCTTCTCGGTGTGCTCGAGCTGAAGCATCAAGATCTTTGTCGTTTGAGAAAACATGATGAAAAGGAAGAATAGACTGAGGCGGGAAAGATTGATAGGGACGGCGAATCTGGTTGTGATGAGAAGCACGAGGTCACCTTATTGCAGCTGCTAAGGACAAATGACACCAGGCAAAACCATTGAGTCATCATATGTCTTACTGTACATTCGCTATGAAGAGTGGGTTTGCCCCTTTCCTAGCCCCCTGAATCTATCATACTTTTCTCCCCAGGCCGCCAATCAAGCAGATTGTGTACTTTGTTGGTCAGGTCTCTGCACACGGAAAATCCCATTGCTGCGACTGGCCGTAAGCAGCCGAATAAGGGTGGGTCACCACAGCGTCGAAAAGTCCCGCTTGGTTTGCCATGTTCCCATCGGACTCCATCCACCACGTGCTTGGGTCCAGCAAAGGCAAACCGGTCTTGTCGTCAATGGGTTGGAAATAGCTCTCAGGGTACAGCGAGGCGAAATCCTGTTCGGGGGAAGGCCAGGACTCCTCCGTCTGGGGGGATGCGGTGGATGCGAGGCTGACGCTTTGCGAAGGGGACGGATGAGAACTGTAGAAGTCTCCGTGGCTCGCTTGCTGCGGTGAGGGATTGAGGTACGTGTTGGGTGGTGTAGGCCATGGTCCGACTTGAAGGCTGCCGGGTATTGATGATCTTTTTGTGTAGTCGAGAGTCGGCGAGGGCCCAAAGGTTCGGCTTGTTGCACTGGAAGATGAAGAAGGGTGGTCTATGGGAATTGCGTGGGATGACCTGACAGAGATGGAAGGCGATGTTGAACCAATTGAAGGCGACATTATTGAAGGCGACATTACTGAAGCTTGGGATCGGCTGGAGCTGGCGACTGCGGTCCGAATGACCTGTCGAGCTGTCCCTCGACGAATGCCTGCCTCTTTGGACGACAATTGGTTCAGTGTGCTTGCTGGTTGCTGGGTCTCCGGGTCGAAGTTCTCTTTGTGAGGCTGCGGCGAGTGCTTTTCCATCTGATGCTGCTCAATTCGCGCCCGTTGCTCGTCTTCGAGTCTAGCGGCCAGCATCTGAACCATGTGTTCAAGTTCGGCGACGCGGGTATCGGTGCGTTTGCGCCGTCGTCGTTTTTCCGGGGCCGTGTATACACACTCTCGGCCCGATCTGGCACAGCGCTGACATCTGATTGGGTCTTCGGGCAGGCATCGGACTTTTCTTGCCCTACAGGACTCACACGCTCGAACTTGCGGCTTTTGAGTATTGTGGGGGCTTGTAGACTGCTGTCTCTCATCCATCGTGGAGCATTGAGATTCAGGCATTGAATCTTCAGACTTTAATGACATGATTCGATAGGAAGAGCAGAATTGTAAACAATGGTGTAGAGGAGAGGAAAATGCTTGCCAGGGGCCTGAGGAAGACCAACCTCTATATTACTGATCAGCGGGTGGGCATCGACGCGCTATGAACCCCAGGCAACGAGATGTGTACCCTGTCAACGGGAAAGCGTATTATTTAGCCAGTATACGCCCAGAAACGGTTACGATGGGTCCTCTCGGAAAGCTAGCTGTTTCTGCTTGATAGGCGTCTCTGGCACGCGTCATCCTCCCCTCGCAACCGTTGAACACTGCATTAGCAACACACCAAGGCGTCGCAGTTTTCATGGAAGCCATGCTGCAATTGTGACTCCTACCCTTGGGGGACCAACCATTTACGAATACCGTCCGAATACGTTTCGACGGTGAAAAGAAATTCACTCATCCCGTGGGGTCGTTTCTGCGGGCCCAAGGCTTTGGACACGATCAGCCCAATAAGAGGTGCAGGCAAGCGAATACGCTGACAAATGCCAGTCTTACACCGCCCCAAGATGAAATGAGTTCCGCTCCTCCCCTCCTTGTTCCCTCTTTGAAGCATTAGAGTCAGAGTCACAGTTACATCAGCACGAACAGAGAGTCGATACCCGAGTCATATCTCACACAGATTCAGGGGGCTAGGAAAGGGGCAAACCCACTCTTCATAGCGAATGTACAGTAAG
>QQTW01002809.1_pt1 | contig 12754 bp, 10 predicted proteins | sample 1904831 | NCBI WGS metagenome assembly QQTW01 (sample SAMN09435610, study PRJNA476489) | Subsurface metagenome, whole genome shotgun sequencing project. | reverse complement strand
CACGGAGATGGGTGATGGAGATGGGGTTCGGTTATGTTTGGTTTGGCTTGGCTTGGTGTATGTTACCGTTGCCGCAGTTTTGCAGCAGGGCGTTGATAGCTGGATGAACGGTTGCGCTTTGGGACTTGGATTCTGGAATAAGCACTCTTGCTCCTACGACGACACTAAACACTCTCTTCGAGATCGAATCCCATCTTTCCTCGCACAGACGGATCTTCCTCTGCTTGCACATCGCTGGCTGTAGACCTTCCGGAAAACCCCCATATAACAAAACCTGCGATCCTCATCCAGTCTCTTTCTCTTTCCCTGCCTCCATCCCCCCCTTCTCAGCATTTCTCAGCACCATCACCCACCTCCATCGTCCCGTCTTCGAAAACAAACCACCGTCCCACCACCCTCCGACAACTCACGCTTCGCCCAGCCCACCTCTCCCCTCCCGCCGCACCAAACCTCACCGTCCCGTCCAATAGCGGAACGTGTTCATCCCATCCCTTCCCTCCCCCTCCCTCCCCTCTCAAAGTATACCCATCCCCCATACCACCTCCTTCATCAACCGCACCCCAACCCCCGCTCTCCATCCCATGGTCGTCCCTATAGCCATTGTTCGCGCCGACTGCCGAGGACGACAAACATTCGCATACCACCAACTCCACACACTCCCGATGAGCGGTCTCGACGAGCGCGGCAAAAGTGCGCGCTAAGCCCTGCGCTGAGAATTGAGGCGTGTGTTGGTGGAGGCTTAGAGGGTTTAGGAGAGCTAAGAGGGGCCGTTGCTGGTGGTTGGAGGTCGGGAGGTCGAAGACGCTGGAATTCTGGGCGGAGGTGTAGACGGCGATGGAAGCGCGTAGATGCTGTAATGTCGGCATGTACATGATATTGATCTGTGATGTTGAGGCGAGGTTTTGGAGCGTTGGTGTTAGGAGGCGGTGCTTTCGGCCTTCTCTCTCCTCTTCTCCTTGGTCTTCCCCTGCCCCTTCACCTTCCTCTGCCCCTTCGTCTTCCTGATCTTGTTCTTGTTCTTGTTCTCCGGGAATTGGACGTGTCGGTCGCGAGGATGGCGGAGGCGACTGTGCAGGGCGTTGTTGGTATTGTGTCGCGCCGTGGAGGTGCAGGTGTAGGCTGTGGAGGAAGGTTTCGCGGTCGCTGGGGATTAGGAGCGTTGTTTGGGTGTTGGGGTGGTGCGTGAGGATGTAGAGGAGGAACGAGAGAGGGGTTGGGAGGGTTAGGGCTAGGGGTTTTGAGAGCGGGGGAGTGGTAGAAGGCATTAATGGTTGGTGGTGATGGTTGTGGTGGGTAGGTTGCTGTGGGGGGGTGGGTGTTGGTTAGTAGGGCAGGGTTAGTCGTTAGCAAATGAGAGTCCTTCGGAGAACCGCGGCCCTGGAGAAGCGCATCTGATTCCCTCCAGACGGTAATGCAACGGTGATGTTGACCGCGCGTGTATTTCGCTGAAATGTGTATGCGGTAGAGCTATTGGTGGGGCATCAACGTGCCCTCTTCTGGATAGCCCCGGCGAAGCGATCTTCAACCATGACAACGCGAGAGCGAGTCAACAAAACTTTAAGTGATACACTTACTAGAGTGGTAGCGACGGTATGAATGGAGGCCTGAAGGGGGATGGAGTCGATCTCAAGGATTTCCTCTCTGCTGGAGACTGGTACGTGCTTGGTGCCGTTATTAGAAGTTCAGTCAATAGCTGATACATATAGCTCGCGACCTTACCATCGAAGCAGCGCAATCTGCAAGCGCATCTGGAGGCTTCAGTAGCAGGGCCGCAACACGAAATGTGCCGTTCGCTCAGCTCAAGAAGCTACTTGACAGCCGCAATGACCGCGAGATTTTGGAAGGACTGAGGAAGGTCATCTCTGTAGGTCTCTACGGTCCATGGCAAAGAAGGGAACTAACTTAGGATCTCAGATGATGTACCGCTCCCAACCGTGCCTACCATTCTTCTCCTCCGTCGTCAAGAACGTTGCGAGCCCGAACATCGAGATCAAGAAGTTGGTGTACATCTACATCCTCCACTATGCCGAGTCCGAACCCGACCTAGCTCTTCTCTCAATCAACACAATTCAAAAGTCCCTCACCGATCAAAATCCACAGGTACGGGCGATGGCACTGAGGGTGATGTCCGGCATACGGGTACCGGTCATCAGCCAGATAGTATCTCTGGGAATCAAACGGGGATGTGGGGATATGAGTCCGTATGTGCGAAAGGCAGCTGCCCTGGCCATACCGAAATGCTACCGGTTGGATCCAAGAACCTTGCCACAGCTCATGGAGTACCTGACTATCCTGCTGGGTGACAAGCAATACTACGTCGTCGGATCGGCCGTCACGGCATTTCTGGAGGTCTGCCCCGACAGGATAGATCTGATACACAAACACTATCGAGGACTTGTTCGAAAGCTGGTCGATATGGATGAATGGGGTCAACTGGCAACTTTGAGGCTGATGGTCTTCTACGCTCGAAAGTGCTTTCCTCGAAGGACACGGAGGATCAAGAAGACTGGTAACAAGGGGTTTTACGGTGACGAAGCCAGTGATGAAGAAGATTCCGGGGAGGGAGTCCAAGTGCTGGATCTCGACCTTGATCTTCTCCTTAAGGCTTGCAAACTGTTACTTCACAGTCGAAATCCAGCAGTCATTGTTGCTGTCGTTCGTTGCTTTCTCTATCTGGGGACCCCGGAATACATCGATTCTGCTGTCGGACCTTTAGTTGCTCTTTTAAGAAGTTCGCAGGATATACAACACGTTGCATTATACAATATCATCTCAGTCTTACTCATCCGACCCAATTCGTTCGTCAAATATGCGATGCACTTCCTGGTCCACACATCAGATCCACCATATATCTGGAGGCTCAAACTCGAGGTCCTTACAATCATCTTCCCTCACTGTGACACGCATACCAAAGGCATAATACTCAGCGAACTCGAGCACTTTTCTCACGGTCTGGATAAGGACCTAGTACGAGAGAGTGTGCGTGCAATTGGTCGATGTGCCCAGAGCGATAGCCAAACCTCAGCACGCTGCTTGCGTCTACTACTGAAGCAGATATCTAGTCCTGACGACAACCTCGTCGCAGAGTCTTTGACCGTGGTTCGGCATCTCATTCAACAGGACCCGCTCTCACACACAAAAATGGTCATCCAATTAGCAAAACAACTGGATACAACCCTCGACCCTGAAGCACGAGCGAACATCATCTGGCTTGTAGGCGAATTCGCTGGCATCGACCCTGAAAACAACATCGCCCCGGATGTCCTTCGAATCCTGACCAAAGGATTCGCCGACGAATCCGAAGCGGCAAAGCTACAAATCCTACTTCTCGCTGCAAAACTCTACCTCCATCACGTCAACAAAACGCAATCCTCACAATCACCCTCCGAAGCTCCCACATCACCGCCCCAAGACCAAATCATACAACCTACTACCCTCGAAGAAAACGGCTTCTCAGAATCGACCCCTACCCCTACCCCCACCTCACCGCCACCAGCAAAAGAACACCCCATCCCCCTCATCTGGAAATACATCCTCGTCCTCGTCCGCTACGACACCTCCTACGACCTCCGCGACCGCGCGCGCTACTACAAAGCCCTCCTCGCCGACCCCTCCTCTACCCAACTCGCCACTCTCCTCCTCCTAGCTCCCAAACCAGTCCCGCACACGCCCAGCCCGTCCGAAAGCCGCAAGGGTCTCATGCTTGGATCAGCAAGTCTCGTTATCGGCGCTGAAGCTGGCGTCGCCGGGTTGAAGGGGTATGAGAACCTGCCGGAGTGGGTCAAGGAGGGGGAGCAGCCGGACGAGAGGTTAAGAGATGATGGTGTGGGCGGTGGGAAGGAAGAGGGTGCGTTTGGTGAGAGGAGGAGCGTGGCGGCGGCGGAGATGTTGGATGGGGCGTTGAGGGGGCAGGATAAGATGTTGGTGGCGGGCGCGAATGGGGGGTTGAATGGGTCGGTGGATAAGGGGAAGCAGAAGAGTTTGGATGATTGGTTGGCGGAGAGTGAGGGGGAAGAGGATGAAGAAGGGGGTGAAGATGATGAGGAGGAAGAGAGTGATGAGAGTGATGAGGAGGAAAGTAGTGAAGAGGAGAGCGAAGAGGAAAGTAGTGAGGATGGTGATGAGCGGTCGACGTTGGTCTGACGCAGATGTCAAGGCTGTCTCAGCGTGGGCTCTTCGTTCTAAATCATTGCGGCTCCTGGGAGCACGCTGTTTCGAAATATTTCGTGAACTGAGCGACAGCTTGATGAGGTTCTAGTCTCCCATAGATGAAGTGAGATATCAAACATGATGTGTTCGCATATCGGGCTGGCCGTTGTGCACTCTACAACCTACCCTAGCTTACGTTAGAAATCTTAATCTCGGTCTCGTTCACTCTTCGGGCCGTCCGCATGTAGTATACGCATGATCGTCGTCGTGATTGACCGCCGTTAATCGACGCACTCACTCTAATGCATCAACTACAAACATAAATCCGCATATTCTCTCATATTGTCTCACCACGAAGCTACCAAGTCAAGAGAAGATCTATTCAGTGTTTTCTTTAATTTATTAATCTATCTACCTTCCTCGACTCCGTCCTGAACAAACTCCCCACCTAGGATATGCACCAAGTGCACGGCCTTGGCTTTCTTGTAGTTGTAGTAGTTAGATGCAACTGCTGGGCTTAGCCCAACTCAGAGGTGCTGACATCCGTCCCCCTTCTGCGGCCCGGTCAGACGTTCAAACACTTCGACATAAGTTTTGTCGTTCAACCGACGGAGGAAGCTTGGATGGCGCCTTTCGTACGTCTGCAGTCCATGTCGAAATGCCGGGTCAAGCCCCCGGCGCGGCAAGTTGCGGTCGACGGGACTGGGATACTTGGTAGCTGGGTTGTCGTAGTCCTGCGCTCGCAAAGCTCCTCGTTTTTCCTCAACCCGTCCTTGCAACACAAACGCTCAAACCTTATAAGGTGAGGAGTCTCTTCTCTGGTCCTCGCACATAAACAGCACCCCTGAGACAAAAGTAAAGGAAAACCATTAAACCCACAAAGTGAACCTCACGGATAACTCGATTTCGTTCCGCCACCAAATGACAAAATCGTAAACACCATGGAAAAGCTGCTCTGTGCTTGCTCTGGAAGCCTTTCGTCTGCAAATCCGCTCTCCCGGCGGTTCTGGGCATCATCTTCCAGATTAGGTGAGGTTGCTCGGGGAATCCAAGATTGTGTCACGAGATGAGGATTCTCTGGATGTACGGCGCAGGCTTCTTCTTTCTGTTGAATTTTAGGCCTCTATGGCCAGACGTATTTCCTTCCCTAGCCTCGACTCTGCCTTGGCACTGGTAGTTCTGAAATGTGTAATCTTGAGATCCACAGCAGTCAGATGGGAGCGCGGTCCATGTCGAGATTTGCTCCAATTCGTGGTGTGAGCAGGCGAAAAAAACACTCAAAGCCCCCTGAGCCCAAATCTGACTCCGAGTCCATTGTAAAATACCCCATCAAATCAGTTGCCCTCCCAGCACCTCCATTGATGTTCATGCTCTAGACATGTTTTCAATTTGATAGAACGATCACTTCATACATTCAAGCAAACCGCCGCGTCACTTTCTCATCCGAAAGCCTGGGTACTATTCGGTATGCAAGTCAAAGCACAGCCACCAAAATAACTCCAATTCGCTTTTGACTCTAGAAAGAATGCGCATTGGGCAGTTTCCCTGCTATCTGAGACCCCAATCCAACTCCAAATCTAACTCCAAACACCCTATCCAACCACTCACCACCAAGGCCTCTTTATTTTTGTTGAAGAATACTCCTCAAGGATGCAGCCACCGAAGAATCACAGTCTACCATCCCGCTTGAGAAAGGGGTGCATTGGGCAGTCGCCCTGCCATCTTTATAACATCTCCAGTATAGCGGCGAAGGTGCCAGCCGTTGAGGTGAAATAGTTGGAGGGATTGAGGTTTTCAAGCCTGACATGTTTGCTGCGCAGCTGAGGAACTGTCCAATGACAACAACCCAATAGTCTGAACTTGACTACATGAAAGAGGAATTACTAGTAATCGCAAATCATTCAATAGCATTTGTCCTTCAATGCAACCTGGGAAGAAACGTTTCCAGACGGCGCAGTGTTGCTGGAAGGTTTTAGGATCCGCATCGAAAGTTGCTGGGCCCTGATTTTGACCAACGGCCCTAGATTCCGTTGAGTAAAGAAGGCGCCGGATGGTAGGTCACGGTATTCTCTCATTCTTTGATGTTTGCTCTTTGCTTGTCACACCGCTCTTTCGCAGTGAGGTCAGGCTCTTTCACAGTGAGGTCAGGCTCTTCAGGGGTGAAGTCAGGAACATGAGACTCTTCAAGAGCGAGCTTAAGGTTAGGCTCTTTGACGGTGGGATCAGGAACAAGAGACTCTTCAAGAGTGGGATTGAGGTTAGGCTCTTCAGGGGTGAGGTTACCCTTGGTTCCGAATAACTCCCCGGTGTCTCTTCGACGGATCTGCTTCTGCTGTCGGCTGTGGCGAGAACCTGAAGAGTGTGTCATCCTCGATCTCAATAAGCCTCTCATAGGCAATTGCCCAACCATTTTCCAATGCCGATTGCAAGTCCGCCGAAGAAGTACTCCGAGAAAGTTGGGCCGAGATTGGAAGCCGGTATCTCGGACACATCTGAGTAGCTGGATAGTGCGGCGGTGGTGGCGAGGCGAATTTGGCGGTGTTGGTGAGTGGGGGTGGGAGCGTGAGCAGGGAGAGTGGAGGTTGAGGAGAACCAGGTTTCAAAAGTTGCGTTGTCCTCTTCTTCTTGGGAGCTCTTGATTCGAATAAACGACTCGGCTGCGGCTCGCTCTGAGAGGTAGTCGAGCCAGGCTGGGTCGTGCTCCGGCTCACTGACATCTTCGACAGGGAGAGCGGTGGTCGGGTGACGCGGTGTCACAGGCTGATCTTCCTCCACGGTGTGGTCTGCCCCTCGCTCTGCCATGTAGTCAAGCCAAGCTGGCTCACTCTCCTCTGCAGAGTCGTGGTCGACTACCAGCTCAAGTATAGGCTGGAGTCTATGGCATTTCTCTGTCTGGACGGTGTTATAACCGTGTAGGATTGCGGATTCCAGTTTATCACCCTGTTCCACTGGGTTTGTGGAACCGTCCTCCTGATCAGTCTGCACCGCCTTGTCGACGGTCGTGATCTGGTGGGGCTCATAGCTCCCAGTCACTTCTGGCTTGTGAGACTCTCTCATTGAGGCCTTTTCACCAGTATGATTCATATCACAAGGATCGTTAAGATTGGATCCAGCCAGGTCGCGGTTAGCATAAGAAAGGAATAAAGCATCAACAGAATCGCCAAGAGCTTTAGGCTCCCTGTCTCTGTAACCTGAGAAGCGATTCTTTGCAACATCAGAGCTTTCACAGAGCTTTTGTAACTTTGCTGTCTCAATAGCCTTCATTTCCAACAATCGCTGCTGTTCCTCCTCTGTATGTGTTGGAGACGGGGTATCTTTGTGTGTTGGGTTGCTGCCATGGTCGTGATCTAGCAGAGGGCGACTGGGATCCTGTTGCACAGGGTCACCAGTAGAAGGGGCTTGGAACTTGCTGAGTCCCCTCTCTCCCCTAACCTCATCCCGAATACGTGGCCAATCCTGCATAGCCTGCTCATGACTCGCCTTGGTTTCCTTCAGAAGACCAGCCCAATCAACATCATCTGATTCTGCAGGAGGATGTGGTTTATTCTCGGTGTCAGACTGGGTTGGGACGGAAGTGAGCTTGACTGAACCATTCACCTCTTCTTGTTGGACGCCTTCTTTGTCCATAGTCGATGCTTGTAAGTCATCAGTGGGGCCACTCTCCTTCATCTCATCCGAGCTTGACTCCTGCTGAGCTGGTGAGTCAAGAGTTCGGTGACTCTCCTCCTCCTTCTCTTCCTTCATATCGAACTCGATCTCGGATGAAAAGCGCTCTGGCGCTGCGGTTCCTCCGAGCTTTGGCTCGCCGTGTTCCAAGAAATCATCACCTGAAGCTCTCACAGAGTCCTCATCCTTATACTGCTTCAGCACTGGGTTTTGAACCACCGCCCGATGTGGATTGTGCCAAGTCTCAGTGTAGTCAGTCTTGTCTTCGTCGTCGTAGTTGTGGACATAGGTGGATGGACGAGACAAATGGATCTCCTTGAGCGTCTTCAGATGGCGATGGCTCTCTTCAGCAGAGGCCTCATTTTGGAGTGACTCTGTCAACGCAAATGCTGTAGCCAGACTTGGAGACAGCGAGGCTAAAGCTGGCTTGCTCCGCTCCTCATTTTTACCCTCACCAACAGCCTCAGAGTGGTTTCTTGGGATCTGAGCGACCCTTTCGACGTCCGTTTCGACAGAGCTCTCTCGCGGCGGCGTGTATCTGATTTTGTTCAGTGTAATTGACTCCACAAGATCTTCCTGCCGGAACTCGTCTTCAAGTGAGTTGCTGCAACTTGATGGTGTAGGCTCCATCTCAGGTAAGTTGTCTTCGCCCAGAATATTAGCGGACGATTCCTCCGAAGTGTGGCGCTCAGACTGCTCTTCCTCTGAGGATGCTTCGTCACCTTCTACTGTCTCAGCAGATGGTACCTCAGACTCTGTCGTGGCAGACACAGCTCGAGCCTCTTCTGGAGCAGCTAAGACCTCACAGTTGTCGTGAAAGGAGTCATTGTTTCCCATGACCGTATCCTCATCTTGCGGATCCAGAGCAATGCTCTGCTGCGGCGGACCATAGCCAGCCCAAGGATCGTAGGCGGTATATTGTGGGACATCCTCAGAAGACCTTGGAATGATCTCGTCGGAGTCGTAGTGATCGTCCAGCCACGTTCCATATGGCTGATAAACCTTTTCGACGTAGCCAGTTACCGCCTCTCTCAATTTCGCGCCTGTGAGATCGAGGAGCGCTGGAGGGCCATGGTAGAAGAATGGGTCAACAAGCTTCCATGCTTCTTTGATTGTGACGGCCTCCTTGGATTCCTCACGGAAGTGGAACTTCCAGGACTGATAAGAGGCCCACAGGGAGACTTCCGGTGGGGTATAGGTCTTGAAATACACGGGCTTGTGCATGAAGTTCCAGTGGTGAGGACTAGCCTCTTGTGTCTTCCCAGACCCGGAGCCTGTTGTCGAGGTCGTTATCGATACCGTAGGCCGCGCTTCCATGTTACCCTCCCTAGCAACGAGTCTTGGAGGTACATACTCACTGGTTGCCCTCTCTTGCTGACTCCACAAACATAACTGCTTCCAAAAGAGGTCGACTTCAGCTAAGACCTCCTGTGGATCCCTTGTCTTCTGGCCGTATGCCGGAATAGCCTTCGGAGCCATCCTCAGCAATCTGTTCCTCGTGTTGTCATTCACCTGAATGTTGTTCGGCGAATCTGACACACCCCAGCATTTGCTCAGAGGACTTGGACCTGGAAGACCATGTCTAATGGCCTCAATACCAGGGATAGCAAGATGGCGGTTACGACTCCATAAAGTGACGTTCGCGATCACACTCTTTGATCTACCTGTAGTTATCGGCTTCACTGCAGGACGGTCAGGAAAGGGTCCCTTTCTCTGAGTGTTGGATGCTGCAAAGGCTCCACGACACTCTTTGTACAGAGCGTGATCGGCATGATGAAACTCTAGATTAAGACCCTCGAGAGAGTCTCTGGCTGCCCGCTCGTTCACAAGCAAAGTGGCAAGATCCAGTGCCACTGCGAGATGGGACAGCTGCACTTTATGCACATCAATTTCTGGAAATGACTGCTCCGGCGATGGTGAGAATGGAGTTATCGGCGTACTTGGCTCTGTACGCTCTGGAGAACAGCTAGCTGAGCTGCTATTATCTGCCTCATCTGAGATTTCATTAGCCTCCATATAGTGAGTCTTCGATGACGAATTGACGTACCACTCGGATCCGGTTGCTGGTCCTTGTACCCCTGATCGGCGGTCCAGAACGGACTCCTCATGCACTCCTCCCATAATGCAACCTTAGGGTCTATGTTCTTATCTATGAAGACCCGATAGACCTCTAGGATCTCATCGTAGGCCACGGTGTACTTGTCGAACATTTCTATGCTGCCGCTAGACGGGATGACGAAGGTATAATAGTAGAATGATACCTTGCCATGTAGGTCGGCGTAAGACATCTCGCATCCGAATATCTTCGAGTTCATCGGCGAGCTAAAGCTGATCTCATTGTGCAGAAGATTGCTTGGGTCGTAGGCAATCTTCGAGGTGTTAGCCGATCCTCATGTACAAGTCTCTAAAGTACTATGCGTTTCAAGCTCACCTCTTCTACCGCTGTAATTCTATAACTCTCGGGAGAGTAGTCATTGAGTTGGAAAAGTGAGAAGATTGCCTATAACGAAGAGCTTAGTATCAATAGCTCAACACTCTTCCAAGAGGACGGCTTACCTTCGAAGCGATAAGGCGCTCAATGAACAAGATCCCGAAAGCTGCCATTGTCAGAGGTAGGGTTATCCTGAGGTGATCTGAGGTGAGAAGTCGGCAGAGGGACAAGGAGCAGAAGGTTCTCTTGCGTCGCTTTTGGTTTGCTGAAACTCAACCGTTGGCACTGTGCAAGGTAGATGAGTGCTTGAAAGAGGTGTAAGAAAGGCGGATGGATTCTATCACGATGCGAGTATCTTCCTTGAGGGTTGTGGTGGTAAGCTTAGAGCTGGGTTCCGGTGTTGTGCTGTCAAATCTTCTGAAGAGTATGAGGTTGTAAGTAAGACAATCGAAGGTATTGGAAGGGGTATTTAAACGGCCAGATGATCTCAAGTGAATGCAGCACCAGGTAACACAAGTGTTACGGCTTTGCCCGGAGTGGCATTCATTGAATAACACACTCTCATGGCGCACCAACTCTAACACTGCGGCGATGGGATAACACATCGTATATACTATAAGAATATATAAACGAAGAAAACCGGCTTGCCCTAGGCCTTCGCTGGCCTTGGGCATCTGGGCAACGGGCCCATCGCGCATGCTGCTGAGAAGAAGAAATAGAAAGTGATGGAGAGGTGCCACGGCCCGGTATAAGTAGACAAAAGCAGGTGACCCGATGACGCAGCAGAGCGCTGTGAATGCATGGTACAAGATTGAATAAATGAAAAGCGCAAGCATCATGAAACCATAAAACTTCACCGAATGCTAATATGGCTGACAGAGTCCTTGATACACCCAGTACAGCCTTGAGCTTCCGAAGGAATCCTCCACAGAGACCACCAGGACCACGGCACCTGGGGCTCGGTCATGAAACCCTGCCTGAACACCATCCTTCGTGTAGTCGCCATATCAAAGCATGCGCCAACCACAAAGTCGCTATGTTGTTGACTCAATTCAGCCTCTCATATACCGTCATATATATGTTAACGACCCTTGAGTCGCACTTCAGGGCCTGCTGGGCGCGCCCTCCGGTTAGCAGCTGGTATAGAAGGACACTTTTCCTCCAAGCTCATCTTCAGTGTACCCTGTTCAGCCGCAATCAATTGGTGGGGGGAGTGACGCAGGCTCTCTAAAGTGGTCGCATGTAGGGCTAATACAAGGCATGTCGTTGAAGGGCGGATGGCGCTATTTTTCGGATTATAGTAATGCCGAAGCTCGGCCCCTCGGGTTAGTGGGAATACCACTGATTGTGGGGCAGGATGCACCTGAACGGACACAGATAGTCCATTGCCGTCGTACTACATTTACCATTGGAATCAAGTCTGTGGACGAGTCACGTATGAGTTTACATAGGGCATACAATCGGACCTTCAGAACAAGCAGCGCATTCGTCCGCCACTATATGAACGCCCCAGCTTCTCGCCCCGACATAGGGCAAGTCATCCGGCCACAATTCGATAGTAGGCGCACTATGGCCACAGCAATGGGGTTACGCCTGGAGGGCAAGACAATTGTGATCACGGGAGCTTCATCTGGGATTGGGCGAAGTACTGCAATGGAATTCGCTCGGACATCGCCCAGGAGCCTTAAATTGGTACTAACTGCGAGGAGGGTTGATAAACTGAAGCAGATTGCGGAGGAGATCAAGAAGGATGTGGGAGAAGGTGTCCAGGTTCTGCCGGTCAGGATGGATGTGAGCAATCCGGCGGAGGTAAAAGGATTCGTAGATTCATTACCGGAGGAGTTCAAAGAGATTGATATACTAGTCAACAACGCGTATGTTTGAGCTCCCCACACCAAATCTTCCCCCACGGCGCAAAATCGCTGATGTCCACCAATAGCGGCCTCGTCAAAGGCACGGCCAAAGCTCCCGAAATCCTTGAAGAAGACATAAACACCATGTTCTCCACCAACGTCACCGGTCTCATCAATATGACCCAAGCCATCCTGCCCGTCTTCAAGAGCCGAGGCGAGAGCGGGCAAGGAGACATCATCAACATCGGCAGCATAGCAGGTCGAGAGTCATACCCGGGCGGAAGTATTTACTGCGCTACGAAAGCGGCTGTGAGGAGCTTCACCGATGCGCTGAGGAGGGAGCTTATTGCTACAAGGATACGGGTCATTGAGATAGATCCGGGACAGGTCGAGACGGTATGAGCTGCAAACTCCCCTTCTCATGTACTGTCTGTTGAGTGAAAGTAGGAATTCTCAGTCGTCAGGTTCTACGGGGACAAAGCGAAAGCCGATGCTGTATACGCGTTAGTCTACCCTTTCGCATTCCGCCAAGTTGTACCCAAGCTGATCCCCCCATTAGTGGCTGTGAGCCTCTGACTCCGGAGGACATCGCGGAAATCGTCGTCTTTACGGCCGGCAGAAGGGAGAACGTCGTCATCGCTGATACGCTAGTCTT
>QQTW01002808.1_pt1 | contig 12756 bp, 10 predicted proteins | sample 1904831 | NCBI WGS metagenome assembly QQTW01 (sample SAMN09435610, study PRJNA476489) | Subsurface metagenome, whole genome shotgun sequencing project. | reverse complement strand
CAATTGACCCCAGAATTGATTGCTTCACTCACAGGTTGGGAGTTCATTACTACTGCTGTATTAAGCTTATCTTCACACTAAATTGGTATAAAGAAAAAGAGTGCAAGTTGTCAGTTAGTTCATGGAAAAATTCAAATCACTGTCATCAACTTCAGGGTGAATTTAGTGGCAGAGCTTTAATTTGCTTTCCACCTCATAAAACTTATGTTTTTATAGGTTTTTACTTACTTGTTTCTACTACTAACTGTTTTTATTTGCGTATTTTTACTGAAGACTAACTTATAGCTAAGAGCTACAGTTAGTTGTAGAAAGTTTAGTAATTCAACCTCGCTTGTTTTCAAAGTTAACTGAGTGAGGTTTAGGTTGAAGCCTCCTATTTCAGCACATAAACTCATTCAATACATCCCTGACACAACAACAGAAATTGAAAGGTTTTCATGTTAAAACTGAACTTTAAACGTATTACACAAACTCTCATTGCTAGTGCGTCAATTTTAAGCTTTGGCATAAGTTTCAATACACCAAACTTAAGTGCATTAGCTCAAATTAGTACAAACCCTAATGACCCGCGATGGTATGGCATTATTGAGTGTGGAAACTATGAAGGGTTGGCGGCAGCAAAAGTTTCAAGGGTTAGTCGTAAACACTCTTATAGATCCTGCTGATGCTGCTGTTGGTGGATTTGTTGCTCATCCGCTTTGGCTCGGAACTGGTACAAATGCATGGGTCGAAGTTGGCTATGATAAAGAACCTGCTAGGAGCGAAGATACTCTTTACTACTGGGCTAGCTATACGCCAACGTCAGATACATATAGTGTTGAGGGTTCTGCAACAATTGGCAATTATAAGGAACTCGAAATAACGTGGAACCGCAGCACTAAATACTGGCATTTCTATTTTGGAGGTGTGAAAATAGGGCAGGCTGCCAATATAGGAGGACCAAGCTATAACGGTACAGAGGCTGGTTTAGAAAGTACCAGTGACAGAAACTACAGCCCTAAAGCTCCTGTATATGGGTTGCAGTATGCCACACTCAGTAATTTTACATGGCAGGGCTGCTCCAACTCTAGTTTGTATAATAACCTTCCCGCTAGCATTTATTGGGTAAACCGACCATTCTCTGCTGAAACAAAAATGCCATAAATGTTATTAACAATCTTATGAAAGAATTGATTATTATGAAGACACTAATTTCAACTATTGCTTTATTGGCAATTGGACTTCTTACATCTTCATGTGAGAGGCAAGCCGAAGCCCAAAACAGCCAGCCAGGTTCTCAACCTTCTCTTATGAATTCTCTTCCTATAAAACCAGCACCAAATCCTGAAGACGCTAAAGGTCAACTACCTCCTGTAAACACCGATCCGTTACCAGGGTTTCCACCTCCAGCCAACCCGGCGGCTGATATCGGTGAACAAGTTGCAGCAGAGAAAGCACTCAAATTAGCAGTAATTGACTTTAAAGCAACTAACCCAAAAGTCATTAAGTCTAGTTTAATGACCTATAAAGAAGCTCGGCAACAACTATCAGATATTATAGAAGAAGACCATCCACTTTTTAATACTTCGGTTCGGGTAATAGAAATTTCTGGGACTTTTAAGCGGAGAAGTCATCGACCATCCCAGAGAGAAGTATCAACATCTTCTCCTACTTTCACAAAAGGGTACATTATTTTAAGGGCAGCAGATGGTTTCCTACTACTTACTAAAGTTGTTAGATAAACGTAAGTTCGACGGAATCTGTCAAAAACAGTTCATTAGGCGGAGTAAGTGATTAACCGCACTACCTTTAGTTGAACGCGCGCCAGGCAGGTGACAGTCTGGCTTAACTACCAATAGGTGCAAGATATGAGATAACCCTCGCTGATGTCCAGGGCTATTCCACTGCACTGCATCAAAGCTCTTTGGCTGTATCTTCTGTCGCTAGGGCGATCGCTGCCATCAAATCTCTGTTTACCTTCGCCCACCAAAAAACGGGGCTACTTAAAGCCAACCCAGCCGGAGCAGTAGCCCTTCCCAAAGTGAAGGATTCCTTAGCAGAGCGGATTTTACCAGAATGGGTAGTACAAACAATGATTGGCTTAGAGCCAAATAAGCGCAACCGAGCGTTGCTGAAGCTATTGTATGTTGCAGGGCTACGGGTGTCAGAGGTGACGCAGTTGCAGTGGTTCTCGTTGCAACTAAGAGATGTCGGGGGACAGGTGTTGGTCTACGGAAAAGGTGGTAAAACACGGGCAATAAAGCTACCTGCATCATTGTGGCAGGAATTACAATCAATGCGGGATGATGCGGCAATTGGTGAACCAGTGTTTACCAGCCGTAAGAAAAAGGGGTTTTTGTTGGAGATGCAGGTCAATCGCATTGTCAAAGCTGCGGCGAAAAGAGTGCCAGGATTAGAGGAGGCAGTAGCTGAGACTGTATCACCCCATTGGCTGCGTCATGCTCATGCAAGCCATGCAATGGATCGCGGCGCTCCGGTTCACTTGGTCAAGGAAACTTTAGGTCATGCCAACATTGCTACAACTGGACGCTATCTTCATGCGCGACCAACTGATAGTTCTAGTTTATACTTGGACTCATAAGCGTATCTAATTGAAATTGAAAAGCCTGCGCTCATGCTAATCCCGTGACAACCGCGCGGTATGACAGGCGGGGAGAGGCGGCTAAACGCAAGGCAGCGAATCTACTGCCTACGTCGTATGTGCGATCGCACATACGGCGATTTAGATTAAGTTTTAGTTACTTTGCAGATACCTCTGTCAAACTTCTCTTGACTTCAGCCAACGCATTAGTTACTTTACCAAAGGCAGCAGCATGGGGGCGATCGCCATCATCAGCATAGCCATAAGTTAGCAAGCGATTCCGATTGAGGCAGAGTTTTGTAAACTGTGGTGCTAGTAGGTTAAATAGCTCAAATCGTACTTGCAGTTCTGGAAAGCGATGTTGGTAGTTTAAAATGCGCTCGCGTACTTGCTGCCAGAAAGTGCGTTCGGGATAATTGTGGTAGGTTTCCAATAAATCGGATAAGTAACGATGGTGGCAAATAAATAAACCAGCAAAAATGAACTGACATAAGCCTTCTGGAGGTTCAGTTAGCATCACTGTTTTCAATTGTTGGGGTAAAGATTCTAATTCTGGTAGAGGGTGGCGACTGATATTAACATCATCTACAAAGTCTTTCATTGCTAGACGGTGAGGAATAAAATTCTTGAGTACTAAAATCGTATTTTCACCGTGAGGAGAGAACACCACACCATAGCGGTAGAGGTAGTGTAATAGGGGTGGCAAAATGGCAGCAAATAAGCGTTCTAGCCAAGCTTCTAGGCTAAGTCCCGATCGCGCTACTAACTGCGAAACAAAGGGTTGTCCATTACTATTTATATGGAGTAAGGCTGCTAAAGTTATCGGGCGTTCATCGGATTGCGTGTAAGCAAGAACGCTCTCGCGCCAAAGACAACCAAGCATTTCTTTATATTGATAAGGTGCGCCGGATAGTTGGTTGTAGTAGGAGTGATTGTAGTTGATGGTGGCTACTTCCCCTGGCAGAATTAGACGGCATTCATCTTTGAGAAACGAATCGCGATCGCAAATAGACTTCACCCACTCTGTAACTTTGGGAGCAATTACAGTACGATCGCTTGGCAAACCACGATAGACAAGGGTATTGAGGATACTTAGAGGTAACTTAACATAGCGTTTTTGGAGATGGCTAATATTTGCGAAGGTGCGAATTGATTGTTGGGGTAAATAGCGGTCGCGGCTGTAACCGAGAGGAACAATTGCTTTTATCGCTAAATCTTCTGCAAACAACGGAATAATCATGTTTTTCCATTGCCACTCATGGACTGGTAGAAAATAATAATTGACAGGCTCTAAGTTTTGCGATTTTAGTATTGTCTCAAATTCCGCTAGAGTTTCTTCTCCTAACTCCTCTGTCATTAGTGTTTTGTAATCGAGAGCGGTTACAGAATTAAATTGAGCGCGATCTTGTCTTGCGGCAATCCAGAATAGAGCGATCGCCTGTTTACGTTCTGGTGCATGAGCTAAATAGTCATCATAACCAAAACCAATTCGCCCTTTATTGAAAGTAATCCAAGGGTGTCCTTCCATTTCCCCTTCTAGGTGGGGATAGTCCATCTCCAGTAAATCTGTATCCTGTTTTTCTTTTGCTACTTTAATATGAGCATCGGCGAGGAGAGTATTACTTAGTTCTTTCAACAGATGAGCGGTAGTTTCAGAGGTCATTCCCACTGCTATATATACATCTAAAACAAATTTTAAAGGGTTAGAGGCTGGCAACCATTGCGTCCCTTCCCAGCGTTGGATTGATTCTGGAATTACCCGATAACTATCAAACAAGCGTTGTTTAGCTTCAAAACTATAGATAATACCTTCAGGAAGCGAGAGGCGGTAAAGATGATAGTCTCCCTTAGTTTCAACAATTTCTGGTTGAATAATCTCCTCATACATAAACTCTGAAAGCATTTTAGCTAGTAGGGTATTACCCACAGACTGCCAATTTTGCATTTGTAATGCTTGAGTAAGAACTTGTAACTGATTCATGATTATGACTCCTGTTTAGAAACGGGTAAGGGTTGAAGGCGTAAAGACATTTTGCGGAAAACTGTGAATTGAGCAAAAAATAAGTTGATACAACAAATCGTTGCAGCGGCTAAAAATGGAGCAGCTAAACTGTAGGTATTAACCAGCGATGAAGCCATTAGCGGCGCGCCCAAATGTCCCATATTGGCAAAGGAAGTTGCCAGACTGTAGTTGAAATGGAGACTTTTAGCACTGCTACTGCCAAATAATTGCAGTTCTAAAGCAGCTTGAGTCACGGCTAAACAAAATCCGTAAACTCCCCTGGCTAAAACTAGAACTAAGAGGTGTTGCGTCCAACCTTGGAGATACAAACTCCCAGCTAAGACACACAACCCAACTAAATAGACAGGTTTTAATCGTTGTGGATGACAGGATTTGCGAATGTAGGGCAAAGCAGTGATCGCCATGATGCTAGGAATCACAAATAGCAAACTACTTTCTAGAAGGTTGACTTTAAAAGGTGCGGATGCAGTGATATAAGCTGTGAAATAAGGACGCACCAAATTATTTGCTAACTGAAAGGTGAGAATCACTATCCCAATGGCCACTATAAAACTTGTCTGATTACCCCTTATTGAAGGTTGACTTTCTGTAATAACATCTAAGCGTTGTGTAGAAACTCCCCGCAAGATATAAAGGCAGATACCAAGCTGCAAAACATCGGCGGCAGCGATCGGGTAAAATAAGAATAAAGGGGCATCAAGATTCACCATCCAAGCACCAGCGATCGTTGCTGTGATAATTGCGCCGTGAAATACTGCTTGATAAGTTCCGGCTACTGTAGCTCTTTTTTCTTCACCCGCTAATTGAATAATCAAGGGATATACCAGTAAATAGCTACTTTTGCACAGCAGCAACAAAATGGTGTAAGTCAAAAATTGATTAGCAGTGGTAGATGTCGCCATTAAGGCTGTCATAACTGCTGTTCCCACTTGTCCAATATACAGCAGATGTTTGACTTCAAACTGACGAGCTAAAATACCCCAAAATGGAGCGCATAGCACTACCGTCAACCGACAAACAAAAATGTAGTATCCGGTATAAGAAAGATCCTCAACTCCAAATACCTTGCGAAAAAACTGGGGGTAGAATGGTGAGAGCAATACCTCGTTGAATACAGCTAAAAATACGCACAGAAATAGCGCGCTGGAGACTAATTGCAGCCGATGTTTCATACCGCAACACCAAACTGTTGAAAGACATTACGACTATTAACTGGATAGACAGTTTTTCCGGTAATGGTGTTGATAATTACGGAGTTTCGATGAGCGCCTAATCCTAAATCTGGTGCGCCAACGCCGTGAGTATGCAGTTCGCCGTTTTGGACAAAAATTTGGTTGGGAATTTCCTGAGTAAGTTCTAAACGATAGTCAAGATTGACAACATAACGTCCTTGATGCCACTGAATTAGAGAATGAATATCAGCAAGGCAACTAGGAATCTGATGATGATATCCAGTGGCGAGGATAATGCAGTCGGTTTCATGGGCAAATCGCCGATCTTGTTGCAAATGCCGATATTCTAAACGATAAATATCATCTATTATCTCGACTTCTTTCACTTCTACGGAAGACAGTAAACGTACATTTGGAGAACTATCTGCAACAGAACGTTCGTAAAGCAGGTTATAAATATCTGCAATAGTGTCAAAACTAATGCCTTTGTAAAGTAAGTTTTGCTCTGATAATACTCGCTCTCGCCCTTCGGGGGAAAGTTGATGGAAATAGTGGATGTAATCAGGGGAAAAATGCTCTAATCCCAGCTTTGAATACTCCATAGGGAAAAAGCCTTGAGAACGAGTGTGCCATTCTAGGCGATAGCCATAGGTTTCTTGTTCTTGCAACAATTGATAAAAAACTTCTGCTGCACTTTGACCCGATCCAATAACTGTAATTGATTTAGATTGACGAGTGCGATCGCGTCGGTGCAAAAATTCTGCTGAGTGAAATACATTTTCTGATAGTACATCTTGCAAGCAAGCAGGTACGTGCGGAACGCTGCCAACTCCTAGAACTAAATTTCGACAGCGATAAGTAGATATAGTTCCCGATGCCATATCTCGTGTTTGGACTTCAAAACAATGAGAATTTTCTTGCTGGAAAATTGTTTCTACTCTTTGACCAAAATGACAGCTGGGCAGTTGTTGTGCTACCCACTGACAATAATGGTTATACTCCCGGCGGGGAATGTGAAACTGTTCCCAAAAATAAAAGTGATAAAGGCGAGATTGTGCCTGTAAATAGCTAAGGAAACTAAATCGGCTACTGGGGTCAGCCATTGTTACTAAATCTGCTAAAAACGGAACTTGAATTGTCGTCCCCTCCATTAGCAAGCCTGGATGCCAGTGAAATTGAGGTTTCTGTTCTAAAAACAGGGCGTTAATTTCCGTTACTGGTTTTAATAGTGCAGCCAAACCTAAATTAAATGGTCCAATCCCAACACCGATAATGTCATAAACACAATCAGACATTATTTCCACCTCTTGAGGAAACTTTGGCGATCGCAAAACATCAATGCTGCCCGTTTATCAGGTAAGTCAATCTCTGTTTGCAATTCGAAACCGCAGCGTTTAAATACGTGAATCATCTTAGAGTTACGGCTGTCTGGTTCGGTGACAATCTTTGCTGTTTCTGGGTGTTGAAACTGAAAAAATGTCATAGCACGTAACAGGGGCAAGGCGTAACCTTTGCCAAGAAACTCTGGAGAACCAATTAATAAATGGATTCCCCGATCACAAAGATGCGCGGGATAATAGCGGGAGATAATATCATCCGCCGCCCAGTAAGATTCCCAGTAACTCATCGGCACATCATCTAGTAAGCCAATATAAAGGGTTTGATGGCGATCGGTGAGTGCTGTTTGTAAGTGTTGCCCCATCCGTTCCATATCGTATGCTAAGTTCCAAAAGGGAATCACATGAGGTTGATTCATCCAGTTGTGAATCAGTGGTAAATCTTCTAAAACAACTGAACGAAATGCGATTACTTTATTAATCTTTGCGTCCCAAGTCTGATAAGAGTATGTAAATGTACTAAGGGACATAGACACCTCCATCAATTAAGGGGTTGTCCATTGCAACATACACAGACTGAGTAGATACCGATCCTACCAATTCATCCATATCGTGAAAGCGGGTGAGAAGATTAGCTTTACAACGTAAATGCGATTGACATAAGAGATTTTGCAATAAAGTAGAACAACCTTGGATCGAAGCTGGTTGGTTTGCTAAGGCTGTTCGCAGTTCGGCTAAAAGTAATTGTTCATCTGCCAATCCTGCTACACCAAAAGCGTTAATTAATCCAAACAAATTATTAATGAATAGGTAATAACCTATTCGTTCGTCAATCACCGCATCATCGCAAAATGTTTGGCTTTTTTGACTAATTCCCGGCAGAATAGCATCTAATTGTTGATAAAAAGAGCGCCGATAATAATATCCCTGATTGTCGCGATAAAAGAAGTGATCGGGATAGCCATCTTGCAACTGCAATACACTGTTTTGCTGATGGGCTTCGATGGCAATACCGTAGGTAAAGTAAAGCCACAAAATCGGTTCTAGAGAAATCTTGAGGTAGCGGCGAAACCAATCAAAGCTAACTTCACCTGTAGAACGTCTTTCTTGTTGTGCCAGTTGGCGAATGATTTGAGATAAACGCGAACCATTGCTAGAAATAGAATCTTGACACAGAGCAATCAAACAAGTTACATCTGTATTTGGATTTGCTAGAAACGGATTTTCTCGCAAAATTGTTGCAAAACCTTCTACAGGTTCGCCGTCTATTTTTAAAGTGATAAAGGCGGGGTCGCGAATTATATTGAAATTGGGAAAGCGATCGCCTAATTCTTTACCAATTTCACCAGCAAGCAGTTGGTAAACTTCTACACTCCGTTCTAATTCTTTGTACAAGTTGGTTCGCATAGAGTTAGTAATTTTCACGTTTAAAGACAACTTCAACATGAACGCTGCATCCGGGTGATAAACTGTGCGAATTGAAGAAGTAGGTAGATAAAATCGACCTTGTAACCCCAAGTCTTGTAGCAATCCCTGATTCAATAACTGTTGGACTGCTGGCTGATACCGCATAAAATTTGCTTGCCAAGGATGGACTGGCAGCAGTGCATAATCATCTTCTCCGCAGTAATTTGTCTTAAAGTCACTTTCTATTGCTGGATCGGACAGCAGTTCTTGCTTAATTAGTGTTGTAGCAGTCTGCGATAGCGCTGAACCCTCTTGCACAATTGAGTGATGGGCGCGAAAGTAGTGCAGGGGAAAACTACCCTGTAATTCTGGTGAATAAGCCAACAATTCTTGCTCGGAAAACCCCTGGCGGCTTTTTGGTGTAGGGTGTAAATGATGCCCGAATACTAAGGCTTGTTCGGTAGCAATAAAGGAACTATTAAACTTATAAAGTTGTTCGTCTTGCCGTCGCTGCCGTACAAACTGTTCAATATTGCTACAGCTTTGAATTACCCGCAGCAGCAATTCATCTTGATGGCTGTTGATACCACTAACTAAAGCCAATTCTTTAGTAATCAACGCAACTAACGTAACGTAATCTAATTCTAAGACACGGCTACCTGCTAGTTGATAATAAACTGGGAATGAAAACAAATGCCGTCCGGTGGGCGACCAGTAGCGCAGACCAATCCACAGTTGTATGCTTTGATGAGTCAATGTACAGCAAATTAAAGATGTTGTGCCAGTAAGAGCAAATATCTCAGTAATAGCTGGCGTATCGTCACTCTTAGCAGAAAAGGGTTGCTCGATTATTTTATTTATTTCCCCAATACCCATCTCCCGCAAGTAGCAATTGAGAAAGCTTTGGATTGTTGCTTGTTCGGCAATTTGCTTATCTGTGTAATTTACCGCCGCTTGTAGTGTCGGCTTGGCAATTGTTTGTTTTGTCATGGTGTTGTCTCCAATTTTATACCCAACTGCTTGACAGCACTCAAAATAGCCGTGATATCTGCTAGTTTTGTGCAGGGGTTAAGTAAGGTGAATTTTAGATAGGTAAGCTTGCCAATTTTGGTTTGCGCTAAAACCGCTTCCCCGGTTTGCAACAAAATCTCTCGAATTTGGCTGTTGATGTGATTTCCCCAGGCTTCAGAAGGAGTTTGTGCCGGACAGTAACGAAATACTACAGCGTTGATTATGGGATAAGTTGCCAATTCCAACATTGGTTCGGTGGCAATTAAACTTGCTGTTGCTTGCGCTAAGTCAATGGTGGTATCAATCGCATTTCCTAACTGTTTCCTGCCTAATGCTTGCAGGGAGACAAAAAGTTTTAGGGCATCAAATCGCCTTGTAGTTTGCACAGACTTGGTAACTAAGTCAGGAACTCCTGCTTCTGCATTTGTTTCTGGGTTGAGATAGTCGGCGTGCAAGGCGATCGCATCAAAGTGAGAGCGATCTTTAAGTAGAAAAGCACCGCAACTGATCGGCTGATAAAAGAGTTTGTGGAAATCTACCGTAATAGAATCGGCGGCTTCAATTCCGATAAGTTTATGACAATGGCGATCGCTCATTATTAAAGCGCCTCCATAGGCTGCATCGACGTGCAGCCATAGTCCGTACTTTTTGGCACAATCTGCTAACTCCGGCAATGGATCGATGCTGCCAAAGTCTGTAGTCCCAACGGTTGCCACAATCGCAATGGGGATGAGTTGTTCCTGTTTTAGTTGGGCTAGTTGCCTTTCAAGTACTGCCGGACACAAGCGATAATTTGCATCAGTTTCTACCATTACTACTGCCTGTTCGCCCAACCCCAACAAAGCAGCAGATTGGCGGATAGTAAAATGAGACACTGTTGAACAAAGAATGCGAAAGCGATTAGCTTCGGGCGGTAATCCTTGTTGTTTGACTTGCCAGTCGAGTTGCTTGCAAGCAAAAGTATCCCGTGCCAGTAAAAGCCCCATGAAGTTAGATTGCGTGCCGCCACTGGTAAAAATGCCGTCTGCTGCCGCATCGTAACCGAATAAGTTGCATAGCCAATTTACTAACTGCTGTTCTAGTATGGTCGCAGCAGGGCTTTGATCCCAAGAGTCCATTGATTGGTTGCTGGCACTGATTAGAACCTCGGCTGCTAAAGCTGGTATCAATGGCGGACAGTGCAAATGAGCAAGGCATTTAGGATGCGAAATAACTATAGAATTATTGAGAATAGTCTCACCAATATTCTTGAGAATATTTCTTAATTCTTGCCCAGTTTCCATACAAATTTGGCTGCCAGAAATCGCGGCTGCTAATTGTTTTGGAGTTGCGCCACTATAAGGTTGTGTTTGAGTCGCGAAGTATTTGATTAGGACTTCTTGGGCTGTCGCGATCGCTTCTTGATAGGCGGCTAAACTAGCCGTCGAATTTGTCAAAAAGTATTCAGCTTGCAAAGAGATAGTCGGTGTTTTTAGCATCAGCCTACCTCAGAAAGCATTGGCAACACTTGTTTTTCTGCGGCTTTTACTGACTTAAAGAAAATTTCGCTAATGCTATCAATTTGCTCATTAGTAACAGTCAAGGGTGGTAAAAAGCGGATAACGCTACCAAACCTGCCCCCAATTTCAACCATTAAACCTCGACGCAGACACTCAGATTGAATGCGACTTGCTAATAACGAATGGGCAGGATAACTACCACACCGATTGGGTTGTGCCTCTAAGTTAACAATCTCAACGCCAACCATCAACCCGCGTCCGCGAACATCACCTATGCAGCGAGTATCTGCTTGAATTTGACGCAGATGAGACATTAAGCGATCGCCCATTGCTGCCGCGTGTTCTGCCAAGCAGTTCTCCTGGATGTAGCGCAATGTAGCAATTCCTGCCGCCATCGCCAATTGATTTCCGCGAAAAGTGCCAGCATGAGCGCCAGGCAACCATTTATCTAAAGCGCGATCATAAATTACTACCGATAAAGGCAAACTACCGCCAATTGCTTTAGACAACAGCAGCACATCAGGCGTTATTCCAGAGTGTTCAAAAGCGTACATTTTTCCGGTACGACCAAAACCTGTTTGAATTTCATCTACAATCAGAGGAATTTGGCGATCGCCAGTAAGATTGCGAATTTGCCTCACCCAGTCATCGGCAGCCGGAATTACACCGCCTTCGCCCTGGACAATTTCTAAAATCATCCCAGCAGGAGTGACAATACCGCTTTCGGGATCGTCAAGAATTGATTCAATGTAACGGCTACTTGTAAGCTGTCCTGCTTCACCACCAAGACCAAAAGGACAGCGATACTCATAGGGGTATGGTAAGAAGTGGACATCGGGCATTAATCCTGCTACTTCTTGTTTGGGGTTCAAATTACCAGTCAAACTTAACGCCCCGTGAGTCATGCCATGATAGCCACCGTGAAATGAGAGTAAACTGCGTCGCCCTGTCGCTGTTTTAACAAGTTTGATCGCCGCTTCAACGGCATCTGCGCCGGAGGGACCGCAGAACTGAATCCGTGCCTTTTGAGCAAAGGCAGAGGGCAAACTAGCAAACAGTTCTTCCACAAAGGCATCCTTAACTGGGGTAGTCAAGTCGAGGGTATGTAGGGGAAGATTTGTGTCTAAAACTGCCCTAATAGCCTCAAGTACAACGGGGTGATTGTGTCCTAAAGCTAACGTGCCAGCACCGGACAGACAGTCAAAATACAAATTGCCGTCTGCATCTTTAACATAAATGCCTTTAGCTTCGCTAATCGCCATGCGGATACGACGGGGATAGCTTCTAGCATTCGATTCTCGCTCTTGCTGGCGTTCTAGATAGTGCTTTGATCTAGATCCAGGTAAAGCAACTTCTCGCGTGCCGGGTAGGGGATGAAAATTTTGAAAATCAGACTCAGCGATGCTTGATGAAGGAGATGCTAGGGGCAACACCAAATCACGAGCATCAGAATGTGAACCATTATTAGTTGGTTGCACTTTTAAGTACCTCTGGGTTTCCATCCATAGAATACAGATCGGGTAATGACTTGAGAAATATTTTCAACAAGCTCTCAATTACTTATGATAAAGAGTAAGCTTAATGCAAAATTTTGTCAATAGTTATTTGAAAGGTTAGATTAAAGGGAGGCAAAAACAGGATACTCCAGAGCGGGTAGTGTTCTAGACGTGTGTATTACTGTTTAGATCACCCGTCCAAATTCATGCCGATTAATAAATAAGCCAAT
>QQTW01002807.1_pt1 | contig 12757 bp, 11 predicted proteins | sample 1904831 | NCBI WGS metagenome assembly QQTW01 (sample SAMN09435610, study PRJNA476489) | Subsurface metagenome, whole genome shotgun sequencing project. | reverse complement strand
TAGTTAACAGGGGTTCAAAAAGGGCCTCTTTTGCCCTAAAACGCTCTTTGCATTCAAACTTTTGACCTAGTACTGTAAGACCAAGCGTGCCTATCCTGGGTGAAAGCTTGTGGACCAAGTCACCTAATGTTAGGGGCAAGGACACGCAAGTTCATCTTGCTTGCGAGTGCCGGCCCAATTGATCGTTACTTATGCGAGCCCCCAAGCTATGGGCAGGTAAAACCGACCTACCAGCAGGGACCAATTGCCTCTTTTTGGGTACTTCTCCGACATTTGCATGCCTGAAATGACGAGTCATGATAGCTATGGGTATCGGGGAGTTCCAGGTAAGCAACAGAAAGTCTAGGCAGCTTATCATTTTGGGCTGTCCGAAGGGAAGATTAACCGCAATTAAGCACCCGGTGGCCATCCTCAGTGATTTTTCGAGGCAGTACGGGTAGAAAGCCCGCTGCTTTAAAGGGCTTGAAGCATCTTTTAGCGTCCACGGAGGCCAATTCAAGCGGGGCTCTGCAGCTTCCTTCAGGCACGGCCCAATGACAGCCCATAAAAGGAGGCGTGCCAGCACCTGGGGATGGAAATGGGCGGTTGGGAGCAGTGCTTCAGGAGAGCCAGCGAGGATATTCAAAGATCTGATGCTCAGTAAAACTGGGTGAAATCTATCGCAGAGGTCTCTTTCTGATTGATACCATACTCATCTGCTCTCAGACCATGTCATTTTGGATCGTCGCATTGTAAGAGAGAAGCGACTTCAATTGAGGCTTCGGAGATTCACAATTGGGCTTGCGGCGGCCAATTTGCGGCTGCTCGGTGTTTTGATTTGGACTTGGAGCACTCGGTGGCTAAAGGCGGCGCCTAAGTTACAGGCGCTAGTGGGGGTTCTCGGCTAGCCCCTACAGATCAACCAAAGCAGCTTTTAAACCCCCCGACCCCCCCAAAACCCAACCCTTGAAGCACTCCATCCTCCCTTCTGTCACCCGCCCCAAATTCCAACCCTTAAGTTAGCAGAATAGGGCATCTTCACCATCCCTCGCATACCAAACCTCAACCATAACCTCCTTGCGCCAAGATGGCTCGTAAGGCGCAAGAGCCCGACTCAGATACAACTGTAGTCAATATCGCTGATTTCCAGCGCACGCGAGATTCGGTGTGTTTCTCTTCTATCTGCCCTCCACCCATACCAAACGCGTGGTAGCCCGCAATACACAATACGCGCCTGTAAACAAACCATATTCATCCAGCCTTACCTTACTCTTCTATGCCCGCTGGCAACCATTGACACAATTTTGTTCTCATTGACCTCACCTGCATTTTACCTGGGAACAAGATGAAGACAGGCGGCCATGTTACTCTTTCCTGCCATCATCTTGCCATAGTTGTCGGCAATGAGCAACGCACGGTTGAAATGATACACATTCTCACCGATCAGCTTGCGAATCTCATTGACACAGTCGTCTCAAGCTCACTTGATCATGACTCACTTGCTAAAACATATGAAAAGGTCATCGTTGCTCTTGCGACACTCCAGAACTCCGTTCAAGATCTCTCCAAAGCATATATCAATCATGCCAATACTGTTCTCAACCCTGGCCGTGCTGGGACTCTTGATCTCAACTTAACAACGACGCTGCTTGACAGTGGCTTGTTGACTCACCGCGCACCGAGTCCTGGCATGAAGCAAGAGGCGCCTGCGGAAGCCAAGAAAAAGCGCAAGAGAGCAGCTCACGATCCTAACGCGCCCAAGAGAGCCTTGACGCCATACTTCCTGTACATGCAGAGTGCTCGTCCCCAGATTGCTCAAGAACTAGGTTCTAACGCCAAACCAAAAGAAGTAGCTGACGAAGGAACAAGACGTTGGAGCATCATGCCAGACGCCGACAAAAACGTATGTCACTCCTCACTTTCCTCTCCTTATTTTGACGTTCTTCTAGGTGTGGAATGCCGCATATCAGAGGAACCTCGCCGTCTACCGTGTCAAGACTGCTGCCTACAAGGCTGGCAAACCTGTCCCCAATGATGAGGAGGCTGAGAAGATCGCCCAGACCGATATAGCGATCGCTACTGTCCCAGTTGAAGAAGAGGAAGAAGTCGAAGAAGTCGAAGAAGAGCCTGAGGTTGTTGAGGAGGAGGAAAGCGAGACCGAGTCATCCCCAGAACCAGTCAGGGAGCCTTCTCCACCAAAGTCAGGGAAGAGGCGCAAGACGGGCGATAAGCCGGCTGCGACTCCAGCCAAGGAGACTCCCAAACCTCTCGCTGTGTCTGAGAAGGACAAGAGAAGCAAGAAGGCTAGAAAGGAACCAACACCGCCACCTGCATCTAAGCCGGCAGACAAGAAGAAGAAGACGAGGAAAGCAGCCTGACGAAGGGCTAGTCGTCAGGACAACTTGGTTGCCGTTCTCCCAAGGATGTGCTTTTTTCTTCGATGATTATGTTCGGGTAGGGCTCGTGCGAAGGTTACTCGGAGGGCTTGAGGTCACTCATGTCCTGTTTATGTCGACACAACAACGAAGTTGACGCACTCAGTTCTTGCTTGTTGTTCTCTTAAGCACTGTCGGATGGACTAGCCCCACACCGTGCAGATTTAGCTTGCTGTTTTGGCCTATGCCCTCTGAATCTCGCTCAGGCTCAGTCGCTCGTGCTGATCATGTTCTGACCAGCGGCTATCAGATAGGCCATACCCCGCTTACTAGGTCAAAACAAACGTTGTCTACTATGATGTGATTTTGGCAGGTGTGAGACTTTTATTATCTTGTCTATACTTTTGGAAAAGTACGTGGCCGATTAATAAAAACAACCACAATCAGGACATCGCTCAGCATGCATCTTGTTCCCAAAGAGGTGGGAGGCCGAATTCCCCTGCCCTTCTCCTCAACCCCCACAGCGTGTAATTGGCGCTGACACATTCTTCACAGCTTGATAAGTTCGTAATATCCCAATTAGGCTACTTAGCTCAGCGCCGGCTGGCAAGAGGAGTAAAGTTAAATCATTCCGAAGCTTGCGTGTGTTACTTCTCTCTACTATAAGCGCTGTGGTTCTATCTAACTCTGATAGGCGCTTATCGCCAGCAACCTCCAGGAGGTTAGGGCCTCAAGACCATTCAAGCACCTTGCTGACGCAAGCGATAGCTGGTCCGTGATGGCAACCACACAGTCGCAGACCTCATGTCTCTGGGCAAGACCATGCTCGGTCGCCGTCATGTTCTTCCCTCCGTTGTCTCGACCCTTACCAGTATCCAGATTGAAGGAACCTTTCCGACAGGGACCTACCTTGTGACTGTTCACCATCCTATCAGTTCAGATGACGGTGACTTAGAAAAGGCACTTTATGGTAGCTTTTTGCCAGTTCCGTCGAAGGATGGTTTCATGCTGCCGGACCCCAACGAGTACGAGCCCGAGAAAGCACCAGGTGCTGTCATTCCTGTAAAAGACGGGAAGATTGTGTTGAACAAAGGACGAAAGCGCATCTCTCTCAAGGTTGTTAGTAAAGGGGATAGACCAATTCAAGTAAAGAGACATCCATATCACATGCCATTACATTTGCTGAAGCACTATACAGGTTGGATCACATTGTCACTTCATTGAGACCAACCCTCAGCTATATTTCGATCGCGTCAAGGCCTATGGCTACCGGCTGGACCTGGCGGCTGGAACATCTGTACGTTTTGAGCCAGGTGATACCAAAACCGTCACTCTCATTGAGATTGGGGGTCGCCGCTTCATTCATGGAGGCAATTCTATTGCTTCTGGCTATGTCGACGTGTCACGTGCCGGGGAGATTGTCAAAAGAATTCAAGAGGGTGGTTTCGGGCATGTACCTGAACCCGCTGGCGATAGCGCTCATCTTGATCCATTCACAATGAATCGTGCAGATTACGTGGGTATGTTTGGTCCAACCACAGGCGACCTTATTAGGCTCGGGTCTACTGACCTTTGGATCAAAGTCGAAAAAGACTTCACTGTTTATGGAGACGAATGTATCTTTGGAGGTGGAAAATCTCTGCGTGAGGGCATGGGACAATCAAGTGGTCGAAGTGATGAAGAGACTCTTGACACTCTTATTACGAATGCTCTGATCGTTGACTGGTCAGGTATTTACAAAGCTGATATCGGTATCAAGAACGGCCTCATCGCTGGGATTGGCAAAGCAGGAAATCCGGATGTCATGGATGGTGTATCATCGAACATGATAGTTGGTAGCTGTACGGATGTGATCGCTGGGGAACGGCAAATTGTTACAGCCGGTGGTTCCGATACACACATCCATATGATCTGTCCTCAACAGGTCTACGAGGCAATTGCATCTGGTATCACAACGATGCTGGGTGGAGGAACCGGACCGTCTGCGGGAACAAGTGCCACAACTTGTACGCCCGGGGGGAATCACATGCGGCAGATGCTCCAAGCTGTGGACACTTTGCCAATGAATTTTGGCATTACTGGCAAGGGAAATGACAGCGACCCAAAGGCGCTACGCGAGCAATGTGAGGCTGGCGCTGCAGGTCTCAAACTTCACGAGGACTGGGGTTCAACTCCAGCAGCAATTGATACATGTTTGTCTGTATGTGACGAGTATGATGTGCAATGTTTGATTCATACGGATACACTGAACGAGTCTGGCTTTGTTGAGCAGTCAATTGGTGCTTTCAAGGGTCGCACTATTCATACTTATCATACCGAGGGGGCTGGAGGCGGTCATGCTCCGGACATCATTTCTGTCGTTGAGCATCCGAATGTGCTTCCGAGCTCAACGAATCCAACTCGGCCTTACACCCGCAACACACTCGATGAACACCTAGACATGCTGATGATATGTCATCATCTCAGCAGAAATATCCCGGAGGATGTCGCCTTCGCCGAATCACGTATTCGTGCTGAGACAATTGCTGCCGAGGATGTGCTCCACGATCTCGGTGCCATCAGCATGATGTCTTCTGATTCGCAAGCTATGGGTCGATGTGGCGAGGTTATTCTTCGCACATGGAATACCGCCCACAAAAATAAGGTGCAGCGAGGCCCACTCCCCGAAGATAAGGATACAGGAGCCGACAATTTCCGGGTAAAGAGATACATTTCCAAATACACTATCAATCCTGCTGTGGCGCAAGGAATGGGTCATGTTCTTGGTAGCCTTGAGGCAGGGAAGCTGGCCGATTTGTGCTTGTGGAATCCAAGTCAATTTGGAACCAAGCCTAGCATGGTGTTGAAGAGTGGAATGATCAGTTACTCGCATATGGTATGTTAATGACCCCCGTCTTGTCCTCCTCTTTACGGAATAGTAATAACCTTTTCCTCTAGGGTGATCCCAATGCATCGATACCTACTGTGCAACCTGTCATCATGCGACCAATGTTTGGAAGCCTGATCCCGCAAACCAGCATAATCTTTGTCAGCCAGGCGAGCATTGACTCGGGCGTGGTTGACGGCTATGGGCTCAAGAAGCGAATTGAACCAGTGAAGAACTGCAGGAAGATCAGCAAGAAAGATATGAAGTTCAATGATCTGATGCCGAAGATGAAGGTGGATCCGGAAAGCTATCGTGTTGAAGCGGATGGGCTGCACTGTACGGCAGAGCCGGCGGATAGATTGCCTCTGAGCCAGGAGTACTTTGTCTACTAGACCGGCTATAGGAGGAGGGAGAGAAGGGCGGCCTAAGGCGTCAAGAGGGAAAAGAGATTGCAATAACAGCCACGACTTCAGACGGAGCACGCTGTGAAGGATTCTGTGGATGATGGAAGAAGCTGTGTCCTTCATTTGATGAATTGGAAGGATTTCTCTGGTCCTGGTTCCAAGAGAATCGTGCAAATTGTCTCATGATACATTATATTCTGTACATTGATCATGAAATCTGCCGACTCGTGTGAGGAGTATTGTGCTATGACATTGACCCTAGACTCATGAGCAAAAGTCGTAACATTGCATAGTGTAATACTCCGTAAACTAGTTAAATAAACCAGTTAAAAGCAAGGCAGCACTTCTGCTGCGAACCGGCAACTCGTCGTCCCTGCAGGTACTCCGATCGGAGCTTGTTATTAGCTCAATCGACCTCAATCAATACTTCCCGGGCATCACCTTGCACCCCTGCTCACGACATTTATCTCCACGCTCGAAGATGTTCGCTCGATCAATCCTGAGGTCAGCAGGACCGCTGCGACAGGTAGATCTCCATTTATGACCCTCTTGAGGCTACCATTGACAATATACTCTAGAATATCCGATCTTACGCAACCGAATCCAGCCTAGGAGGCGCAAGAATTCCCCTTATTCTCGGAGCTGGTTCATTGGTAGTAGGTGTTACCGCCGCAGTTGGCTATACTCTTTACACCGACAGCAGAGCTCCAGCAGCAGCAGCAGCAGAAACGGTTACAGAAAAGGTCAAAAGCGGGAACACTGAGCCGCCCAAAACCTTCACCGGCGGAGATCAGGGCTTCATCGACTTGAAGCTTTCCGAGGTATCAGATATCAACCACAATGTAAAGAGGTTCAGATTTGAGCTGCCTGACAAGGATGCAGTGAGCGGTCTCACTATTGCCTGTACGTAGCACGGCTACCCATGCAGTCAGAACTCAGGACAAATGCTTACAACTAACATTATAGCTGCACTTATCACGAAGTACAAGTCGCAAGATATGGAGAAGCCTGTGATCAGACCATATACCCCCATTAGTGACGAAGGTAGATCTTTCTCTTGTTCCTTTCGCCTAGGCTACCGGCTGACTAGAATAGATGAACGTGGCTACCTTGATTTACTCGTCAAACGCTATCCTAACGGCCCGATGTCCGAGCACATTCACAGCATGACGCCCGGCCAGCGCCTTGACTTCAAAGGCCCGATTCCTAAATATCCATGGTCCACGAACAAACATAACCATATTGCATTGATAGCGGGCGGTACTGGCATAACACCTATGTTCCAGCTCACGCGACGGATCTTTAAGGACCCAGATGAGAAAACCAAAGTGACCCTGGTCTTTGCCAATCTAAACGAAGAAGACATCCTCCTGAAGAAGGAATTCGAGCAGCTGGAGAATGAATACCCAAATAGATTCCGCGCATTCTACACTGTTGATACACCTCCCAAGAGCTGGCCATATGGAACTGGACATGTGACTAAGGAACTGTTAGAGAAGGTCATTCCTGGTCCCAAAGAAGAGAACGTGAAAGTCTTCGTCTGTGGACCGCCAGGCATGTATAAGGCTATTTCCGGCATGAAAAAGAGTCCGCAAGATCAGGGCGAGTTGAGTGGTTTCCTCAAGGAGCTTGGGTACAGCCAGGATCAGGTTTACAAGTTTTAGATGGTCATAGGTCAGAGTGCTGTTTGTACAAAAAGAGAAGGCAATAGAGAAAGACATTACGCATATTTAGACATCTGTTTTCACCATAGGGTAGATGATAATTCAATCCGTGATTACTATAATGGCTTGTCACGCCGTGTTCTTACTCACCACGCCTCTAGCAAACTCTCCAAAAGTAATCCCCTTCTCACGATCAAGCAGCTCCCCCAGATTTGGCTGTGTAAACACCGCCAATGTATTCCTCGCTATCCTTCCACCTACGTTGCTCGAGACTCCCTTGACAAAGTGCGGCACAGCCTTGAATTTGCCCTTTGTGATCAACTCCAATGCCTCGCCGGTTTGGAAAGCTAGGCAGTCCCGAGGTATATTGACTTTGACAGTCTCACCTCCTCGGGAGCAGATATAGAGTCCTGAAGATGGGTCTGGGGATTTCGGTAGCTCGTCTATCGGCTCCCTTGGATCAGGGTTGTTCGAGCATGTGGTCGATTCGTCGACAAACATGGCGGAGGTGAGGCCGGTGAGACAGCCGTGGTCGAGATGGGTGGCGCACCAGTCATCTTCGTTGACATATTTTGGGTTGCCCTTATCATCACCATTCGAAGCCTCATCGTGTCCATTCGTACCGGTCGCTGTTTTCTTCTCAGCAGGAAAATAGTGCAGCAGCCTCGCCTTTGTAGTCGTGCTCGTCTTGACTACCCTTTCCAAATACCCCTCCTCATACTCTTCTACAGCTTCGATCGCGTATCGATCACAAGCCCTCGCAACTAGGACCGCAACATCAATAATCAGCGTGATCATGTCCACTATGCTTTCGTGAAACCCCGGTATATCCTCTTCGTCCGGCCAAATGTTCGGCGCTGTGTACTCCTCGAAGCCTTTCCATCGCTTCTGTTCATCATCTCCATCCTCCAATACAGATCCAGCGCCATCACTGATGTTTCTATTCCTGCTTTTGTCTTGATAGAACCCACAATTTACATAATAGCTCCCTTTTCCCTGATCCACGACCCCAGGTCTTAGCGTCTCTTTTCCATGCGACCAGCCGACGAGGTATTTCGCGCGTTCATTTATGAGACGCTCTAGCTTCGAGGCGGGGAGGTGTGCAAGGTGCGATGCATTAGAGAGAACCCGGGCACGGAGGTGTTGGAATATAGGCGGGAGGTCGCGGACCAAGAGGATGCCTAGGGAGGCGGGGCCAAATGCTGAGACGAGAGTTGGAAAGGAGATTTTACCTTTGAAGATCGGTTAGATGGAGTGTGGGTTCAAAGCTAGATGGCAGAGATGGACCTGTGCGGAGATCTTGGAGGCTTACCGTCACCGGGGTTGGGGTTGCGGGTTGGGCGGTGTTGTCGGTAGTGGACATTCCGTTCTACTTGTCGATATTTTATTGAGATGAAGAGTCGACAGAAGATATCACTTTGACAGGACTTGGTATACTCCAACTCAGACAAAGGTCGGCAAGGTTCAATGGATTTCCCTGCCGATAGCGGCGGAGCGGAAGCTAGCATTTCTTGGCTGCAGCGGTAGCTGTGAGTTTAATATTGTAAACTTCATCGATTGGTCTGAAGGACAGGGATCACGCTACGATATATCTAGAAAGGACGAATGGGCGGCGTTTGTGTATGACAGCCACTTCTCTCATGACTATCCATCAGCAAGTGGTACACATCATGGAGAATGCGTGGATGGCCAGGTGCATGAGAGGAAGAGTCTGATCAAAATGTCGATCAAAGCTATCTTCTACAGTAAATTTGATACCCAAGAAGGCAAGTCTCATGTCCCAATTGCCATCTTCAAACTAAAATCTAACCACTATACAGGACCAAAGGTGGTTCATCAAGTCCCAGAGGGATCCATCGTCTCTTCTCCAGACTCCAACGATGATCCTCCATTCTTCTCCTTCCCTTCGATCTCCTCGTTCATCATTCCGCGTCAGTCTCTTTGCGGTAATCTCATCTCTCTTGTCCCTCCACCCGCCCAAACCCCCAATCGCTCCTCCTCCCAACCTACACCGCCATTCCAATCTCAGTCCTATCGCATCCTAGGCCACCCCATCTGCCTTACCTCCCCAACCTACCCACGCAATGAATTCATTTTCAACTTCTGCCTCGTCCTCTCCGCCAACGACCCGGACTTCAACGCCTACAAGTCCATTGTCACCAAACTCGCGCACCTTATGCAAAGTTTAGAAGAGCAATCGCACTTCCTCTCGCGCGACACCTCTCCCCCAAACACAGGCAAACTCTATTCGCTCTGTGAAACGCTAATCTCGGATCTCAACAACTACTGCGAATGCATGATCCCGATTGACGAGCTCAACACGCTCAACCTCAAACTCTTCCCCACCTACGCCCCCCCACCCCCAGTCAAAGGCTGGCACGTGCCCATTTTCACGGTCCGGCCGGAGTCGCTGATGGACGAGAACTGGGATCTGACGATGCAGCGGATCGTGCCGCACATCAACGGCGTCAGCTCGGTGAAACACATCGCCATCCTCGCGGACGCGGATCTTGGTCTTACGAAACAGTGCATCAAGCATCTGCTGTACTACGGCTGTTTGCTGTTGCTGGATATCTTCTCGTTTACGGCCATCTATGCGCCGACGGCGGAGTTTGCGGGCACGATCGCAAGCGATGAGGAGATGCAACGGGAGTGCGCGAGGTATGTGAATATGGCGTTCGCGCCGAGTAGTACAGCCGACAGACTTGATCATGTCGTGAACCAACATCAGAATCATGATCATCTGGAAGAATTGGCGATGCCCACAGCGAGCGATGATGATATTTGGCCCTTAGATTCGGCTGGAAGGCCAGTTGACGGTGTGGGCATTGTCGAGCTCTTTGCCGCGCTCAAGCAGGGCCAGAGCGTCCGGGAATGGTACGCCGCCAATGCGGATATGCTTGCTAACATTGATTTGAGGAGGTTCATCACGTTTGGGGTGATCAAGGGGTTCGTGTATCGAGTGCACAAGTACGCGTACGCGAGTGGCTCTGGTGCGAATACAACAAAGTCGAACGGCGCGAGGATCAGGAACGGGAAGGACAATAGCATGGCCGAGAGAAAGAGTAAGGAGGGCAAAGGCATCAGGATGCCTGGCTTTCAGACACGCGAATTCCCAGCCGCTACCGCTCTACCGATAAGGAGCAGCACGTACAGCGACCTCCACTTCACCGACCCGGAGGACCACATCTTCAGCGCAGGGGCAGATGAAGACGAGAACGGGAACGAGAATAACAGCACCCCTACCATCCTGTCCATCAACTCTCTAAGACCCAACCAGCACCAACACCAGCACCCACGCAAACATGCACACCACCACCATCACCACGGAACCCAAGACATCTCCTCATCCTCATCCTCCGCTTCCTCCTCGGAAGATACGCCGACAACCGCGAAGAAATCCAAATCGTCACGCGGTACCGCGAGCTCGAATCCATACTCAACCTCGAAATCGAAATCAAAGCTCCTAACCCGCCTATCCCGCTACCTAGACGGGACGCACTGTTTCGACCAGATCTGCACCGAGCTGGAGATCAGCGAGGTCGAGCTCGAGGCTGTGTTGAGGAGGTGGGGAGGGAGTAATGGGAATGGTCATAGTAATGTGGGGCGAGAAGGAGCGGGAGCGGGAGCGGGAGCGGGAGAGGGAGGTGGAGGAGGAGAGGTGTTGATCATCCATCGCTGAGTCTTGGTGGGTGTTTGTGACTACTAGTCTGTTTTTGACAGTAAGCCACTGAGTGGTAGTCACCCCACTCCGGCTCCAGGGACGGAATAACACACACTAAGTTACCTAATTGACAAAAATTTGCCATGTATGACTGAGCCTGACTGGGTTCCCAAAATTTTCTTTCAATCATAATACTTAATTCCAAAAATAAATTTCACTTCTTACAAATTTAATCTCAAGTTTTTTGTATTAAAAATCATAACTGAAAATTCTAAAGTCAAAAAACTTCCTCTGGTCCTTAACAAAGAGCAAGAAGATATCTATCTACATAAACCGCCAGCCCTCCAACCGTCAAAAATATTCTCTATAAGAAACCGATCGCCGATTGAAATTCATTATGAGTTCCCAGGGAGCAGACCGCAATCTGAAGCGCACTCGCAAAGAATAATCCAGGACACCGGGATCTTTGGGCGGTCGGGACCGGATTCTCTGGGGATATGGAGTTCGAGAACCCGGTAGGCAGGCACGGGCTTTTCTTGCAGGTTAGTAACAAACAGACGAGATGGATGGAGATGGAAGAAGATGATTGGTACTACCATCAGCTGCGAGGTCGGGTGCCTTGGGTTCGTCGCCGCCGAATGAAAAGCCAAGGCGGAGACCGTCGCGATGGGGAGAAGTCCCGGTGTCGTGATGAAATGTTAGCGGGTTCAAGCTGATTGATTCAATTCAAAGAGCCGTAGTCATAATGGATTTGAGGAGAAATATTTTGTTGATATGAGATGGAGTAAGCTGTGAAACACGATCGACACTGTAATATCTTATACAGTCTGATAATGCTTATCGTCACAAACTCACTCGGGATGGAGATTGGCTTAAAAGTTCTTCGTAGACAAAATACCTTCATCGGGTTGCAAGCTTTTGTCTAAGCGTACAAGCCCGTAGTCTATCACGGTTGCCTTTAGCTCAGCAAGAAGCGCAGATCCTATGTCAGAGTAAGTCAGGTGCAGTTGACATCAATTAGTATAGATCTGACCTCAAGATGGCTATGATCGTCTGGTTGAACTTCACCGGAGACGGTAAGCGCGGCAAGTTTTAGCTTCCGCTGCTGTAGCTCGTAGATATTCTGCAACTTTTGGTCAAGGTTGTCACGTCGCGATGGTGAAAAGATACTTACTTCCTCGATCGTGTCCTGCATAATGTATCGCACGGTCTTCACGGCTTTTGTTTGACCCATGCGATGTATTCGACTAAGCGCCTGCTCTTCGGCCATCGGATTCCACTGAGGCTCTAATATGAACGCTTGTGTGGCGACTGTCAAGTCCAAACTGATTTTCAAGAGTCAGTGGCCACTACCAACACCCAAGCAACATCGCGAGCTTACCCAAAGCCAGCGACAGACAAAGTAGCCAGTAGTACTTTAAGGTTAGCGTCTGTCCGAAATTCTTGGAGAGACCTGCTCCGTTGGCTCTTTGTTAGCCTGCCATCGAGGCGAGTATATCCAATGCCAGCGGCTTCTAGTGCCGGCGGAATAAGATCAAGAGTAGTCTTCCAAAAGGAGAAAACAACACTGCAAGAGTCAGTCGACTGAGAAGTCTTCATGTTCCGAAGCGCTTTACCTCTTTTGGTGGCCGTCTGTGGCCGTCAAGTCGCGTACGAGTCTTTCGATCTTCGTAGGCATGGCCATGTAACCTATTGTGGTGGCGAAAGGATCGGGACTCGCAAGTCCAGATATTCTTGGAGATCCCGAGTCGGAACTTGGACCCTCGGAAGGGACTTGGAGAAGACTTTGGCTCATATGGGTCGCT
>QQTW01002806.1_pt1 | contig 12758 bp, 15 predicted proteins | sample 1904831 | NCBI WGS metagenome assembly QQTW01 (sample SAMN09435610, study PRJNA476489) | Subsurface metagenome, whole genome shotgun sequencing project. | reverse complement strand
ATGCAGAATCGGCACTGAACGCACAGTCCCACACCCAACGCTGATGGCCGTGTAAGGTCGCCTCGAGCGGGAAGGCGTTGGCATGACGGTTTGTAGTAGGAAGGCCGTCTTGCGGAGTGACGTTGTGCGGCGCGGTGGGATCGACAGACCAGATTCTAGCGGTGTGATCGGCAGAGCAGGTGGCTAGGTGGCGCACATCCGGAGAGAGTAGAATACGGCAGATGTATTGATGGTGGGCGAGGAAGCTAGTGACCGGGACGAGAGAGGTTTCGTCGCGGTTTTGAATCATGCGCCAGACATAGACATTGCCCTGGATCAGGAGTCAGTCTAGACATTCCAAGTGACTTACGCACTGGGCGAAGCCTTACATTGTTGTTTCCAGCACACAAAAGAGAGCCATCACTCGCGACGGTAACGCTTGCAACCGAGACGTCATCTTCGGGAATGAGCTGGTGAGTACACTTGCTTTCACCCAGGTCCCAGATCCGAACGTTTCCGCCACGATCACAGCTAATCAGTTCCCCTTGATTTGGGTGAATGACAACGTCGTTGACAGGAACTCCGTGGGCGTAATTGCGTTGCACAATGCCTACTTTAGTGTCCCAGATTCTAACGGTCCCATCTTCGGAGCTGGTAACCATCCATTTAGACTCGCAGTGAAAGGCTACCCCAGTAACGTTGCCAGTATGACCTTCGCAGGTGAGAATTGGATTCGGATTCGTGGATTTAATATCGTAAACCTTGACATTGTGGTTTCCAGCAGCAGCGAGGAGCTTCTTATCTGGCGAGATCGATAGGCGGTTAACTTGAGAATCGGGGTGCTGGATGGTACGGGAGCAAATTCCTGATAAGGCTTCCCAAAACCTGTGATTTACTCAGAACTCAATGGGCTTGACTCGAAGCCATCCAGCTCAGGTGCTGCACGGGGCTTACCGGATGGTGTGGTCGTAACCGGCTGCCAAAAAGTGTCAGCCTCAGAATATCATTTCTGTAGTAAATCTGCACAATCACAGCTGAGCAGCGTTGAGTTTTTGCAAGGTGATCATATAGCGTACGTACCGGTGCAGAGTATTACACTCATATCGAATTTCTTATTACTGGAGGTGAACTTCTGACGGAGCCAGAATCGTTGCCGATGAACAAGACGCCTTACGGTTTCGGGATTAGCTGCCGGCCGTAGCGTTTGTAGATCCACATCCAACCCTGTCGCCTAAAGCCGTACTCCAACGACGTGCTAGCATCGTGCTGGACGAGCTTGACAAAAGCCATATATGGGAAGAGACTCACACTGTATATTTTCGCAGTGACGAGAGCAGTTTACGGGGTCGAACTATAGGCTTTTGAATCAGCTGTGTTCCTCCTGACCCAGATGTTGAGTAGCTATTGAAGGAATTGCCATCGCTCAAGAAGATGGAAAGTCCGACCAAAGAAGGTATTTATGCTTCTTCAGAAAGCCCTCATAAAGATGAGTTGAATGAGATCGGTCTGGGGCTTACACTTCTCCCCGGATCACAGATTCAGAAAGTGGGTGATGGTCAAGGCCAGGCATGGCCTGACAACATTGACCAAGAACGAGATGTCCACAAAGAGCTTTGCAATGGCAACGACAAAGGTACTGGTTTCAAACACGGAGGGTGTGTGTTGCGCGAAAAGGAGGATCAGAACTTGCGGCGGCAGGGAAAAGATCATATCGATCTGCAGACAGAGGCGGAGGAGAGTAGGCACCGTGAAGGGACGGACATACCTAAAGATCCCCCTGCCGAGTCTACTCCTGTATCCTCGGGTGCTGGTATCATTGACCCACGCACCGTCTCTGCACTCTTCACGGAATCAGCATTTCCTGAGACACAGTCCGATTCTGCGCTCTTGAGAGAACCAACACTATCGCGGTGTTCCTCAGAAGATGGGCCTGCTTGTGCGTCTTCGTTCTCCTCGTTTAAAACCGGTGGCAGTGGAGTGCCCCTCCAGCCTGCCAAAGTGATCTCTCCCAGCTCCCGATTCAAGCGTCTGGAATTGGGGTCCGACAGTCTCTTTGATGAGGTTAGAGCCAGAGCCATTACGATTCTTGCCAGAGACGACTCGGACGCGCCTCGTCTACATGACACGCAGAAGATTGATGAGGACTTACGAAGATATGGAGACTCATCCTTACGTGAAATTGTGGTGGGACGATCAGACGAAAAAGTTGGGGCAAAGAGGAGGTTGAGCGATGGTGATGTTGGGAGGCTTGTATCAGCAGTTAACGGGACATTGATGAGTCGCGGTCACAGGTGGGCAGATGATGTTGTTAGGGCCACACATGACACCGGCTTTGAAAACCCTCGTCAACCACCTCAACCGCAAATCTCACATGCATCAAGAACTCTACCTCGAAGATTCAGCGCACCAAGCAGCTCAAGCTTCTTGTTAGGTCGCAAACTAATTGGAGAATCAGCTCGTGAGGTCCGCAGCTCTGAGACTTTGGCTCAGGTTATTTTACCTGCCAGCATAGAGATCTCAAGACCTGCTTGTCTAATCCGTTCGAATGAAGCCAACATATCAAGATCAAGCGAGTCTTCTCAATTTCCAAGCTCTACGGCCTGCGAAGTGTCTATACCTAATTTCTCAGATACTACTGGTTTTGATGAGCTCTCCAATTCGCTCTGGCAATTCGAAGATTGTGAAGTTGAATTGAATGATCTCCTCACAAAGCCTCAATCAGCCCCCGATGGCGCATTTATTGAGTACGAAGCCAACGAGATATCATCTGGTGCTTCTATACCAACTGTGTTGCCTTTGGAATTTTCCACGCATCAGATCAACACGTCGGAAGCAGCCAATACGGGCGGCTTTAACACAGCAACCTCAGCGCAAGCACCATTCACTGAATCCTATTGTTGGCCACCGGATGTCCCTATTGACGATCTATGTCACTCGGAAAGTAGTGTGGCCATCAACAACACTCAAGTGGACGATAAGTTGGTAGAGACCATCCCAAGACTTCAAACCAATCAATTACCCATTCGAGAAGAACCTTATCAGTCTCCTTACGTTCCGTGTTCGGGTCGGCTCGAGAAGCTCATGAGATCTTCGATTCAGACAGAAGACTGCAACCACCAACCTACCCCAAGCGCCACGGACACTTCAGAGACAACAAACCCGAAAATGACAGTTCCTAATTCCCTATCGCCCCTCTCCACTCTCTCTCAAGTTCCGCACGCATCTACGCTCGGCTCGTATACCTTACAGCCTTCGACAATATCATCGTGGCAAAGTCAAAGCGTGCAACCACCGCCAAATTTACCTGTGTCACCTACAAGTCTGCCGGACCGAGGTGTTGATCTCTCGCCTGGTTCACATCAGCCGGGGACATCGGCCGAGGCAATCTCGGACTCTAGCGATACATCAAGTGATGAGTCCGATGAGGAGGCAGTGCCACCGGCACAAAAGCTTCGAGTAACTGCTGAGCACATGGCACAGTCCAAAAAGGGCCTTCATGCCATTGCGTCAGAGCTTGTTCAACGTATGCATCACACCGACATAGTACCTCGAGCACTTCGGTTCATCAAGTCCTACTCGTTACCCAACGAACCTCTATCTTCGGCTACTATCATCCCTTCAGCCGAGCACGCTAAACTGCAACGCAAGTACGACAGGCTACGAGAACAACATGCTAAGATTAAAAAGGATCATGACAGATACAAAAGGGCTGCTGATCAATGGACGATCACAGATCCTACCACAGGATTGACCAAGGGGCGGGCTATGAGTCGAGAGATGAAGAGTCTACGTACAGTGTTGGCTAAGAAAACGGCAGAGGTGGAAGGGTTGAGGAGGGCTTGGGGCGAATTCGAAGCTGCACGCTTTGCTTCGAATCGCAAGAATGACATCTCCACCAAGTCAGTTACTGCTTTTCACAGCAACAGCAGCAACAGCCAGCAAAGTTCGGTAAGTGTACAAAGCGCAGCCGGCGTCTTTACTGGTCGTAACAGTGCCCCTGTACAACATGCTTGTCCGACGCCGCCTATTTCTCAGCGGAGCTCTATTCAACATGGCTGCCCAACGCCGCCAACATCTCAGCGAGTATCTGTTGATCTCACGAATGACCCACCTCAGCTATCAACGATCTCCACTCCACCTTCGACCCTCCTTCAGCAAGTTTCCTCAATCGATGCAGCTGCGCTCCGCGCCCATATGAAGCGCAAGGCCTACTCGTGGCTACCCGACAACGCAAACCACATGGCCAAGAGATCAAAGCCGGCAGCTGCTGGCAGCCAGCCAGCGATGCCGATTGAGATAGACGACGCAGGTTCAGCATTTGATGCCGACGCCGAGCTGGAGGCAGAGATCGAGCGTGAGTTGTTGGCCGAGCAGCAGGCGGAAGAGAGGGAGCGACAGCGACTCGCTATCATGGCTGGGGTGGCACCTAGAAAAGATGATTGTGAGTACAGTGGGTTGGGACCCAAGCAGCGGAGCCTGGACGAGGAGCAAAGATTGGAGGCAGAGGAGAGCGCAATGTATGATGAATTGTTTGAGGATGACGAAGATAACGAACTTAGCGGGAATCGTGCTGTGGACGACACCAGCGATGTTAGCGAAGAGGAGTAGTGTTCGAGCTTCATGCTCTGTTTCGTATTACGATGAGATGCTACTATTGCCGCACGAGTAAATACATCTTGTACATAGATGAATATATCCAGTTCAGCACAAATGTGCCACACACCGCGCTATGCTTATTTAACCTCCCAATGCTACCTCTAATGCCTGAAATCCGTATTCTAATCCTTTTCCTCCTCAGTCACAATCCTCCTCCTGACACCGTCCCCGTTACCCTGTATCTTTCCTTTCTCCTCCGCAGCCCCCAACCCTTCCCCCGCACCCCTCTTCGTCTTTCTCTTGCCTCGACCACAGCAACACAGAGCCCACTGCATCACCATGCCCACAATCTCCAACCCAACCGCCAACCACATGAACACGAACATCACCGTCCCCAACACGGCATCGATATTCAAATCCATCGCCACATTCGTGAAAACATTTCGGAAAATGACAAACATAGCCGTTGCGATGACCGTCGCAGCTGTGGTTATGATGGTGGTGAGAGTTGTCAAGAGCGTTATCAGGATTGTCAGGAGTGTGCGGTGGCGGGACACTTTATTGCTTCGTTTCCTATCTGCTCTGAAAAGCAGCCACGGAACAAGCGACACCGGAATGCAGAGGAAGGTCAGGATAGTAGACGTCAGAAACAAAGCAGACATCCAATGCGACGCCGTCCGAACCAGAGAGAGTGCCGATACAACGCTGACCGGAAGGGCAACTACATTCCCCCCGATCCCTCACGTCAGCCAACTCATCTCTCTCCAATCCCCACACTCGCAGCAGCAACAGAAAGCGCAGAAACATACTCGTCGCCCCCGCCAACAACTCCTCCAACAAAATCTCCACCGGATTGAACCAATACCCCAACACCGCCGCGCTACACCCCGTGATGCCCTGCCCGCTCCCCTCGTAGCCCTCGCAGTAATTCCACAAGCCCACCTGGTAGAAATCGTGCAGGCCCAATGTGCGCGCGATCGAGTTGATCAGCACGGCGTTGGGCACGCTGCGTGGGATTATGTGCGAGAAATCTAGGCGGAGGAAGTAGGTGTTTTGCAGCACGGGGATCGGGTAAGTGGTGCCGAGTTCGATGATGAGGAGGAGGGGGAGCGCGAGGAGGTAGGCGAGCGGTGCGATGAGGAGGAGGGTGGTGGTGAGGCGTGGGTGGGAGGTGGTGGGGGTGGGTTTGTCGGGTGGGGTGATGGTTGTGTCTGATGTGGAGGGCGAGGGTCGTGGACGGGTTCGGTGAGGGCGGAGTTTGCGCATGGAGGTGAAGGTGGGGAGTTCCATGGTTTGGTTGCTGGTTACTCCGGGAAGATTGTAGATGCTGCGGAGGTAGAGGAAGGATCTGAAAATGCTCAATTGGCCGAAGACGACATTAACAAACTGCGTCAATCGCCGGTGGGCATTGGAGTAGCTCGGAATGGTATCTGAATACCAATTCGTCACAGCTTCAGACTTTGCACGCGGCGCACGTCATGCCAAGAGCGTACAGTATCGTTTAGCAAAGTTTCCAATGGCCCAGAGCATATGGCTGCCTCCGCTTTCTGATCTGAACTGGGCTATTTACAGAGCTCATCTACTATGATTTATTGTCAGGCATATGCAGTCACGTTATAATTTCACTTGCATAAATATTTAAGCCTTAACATCAAACTGTTGCGAATGTTCTCTACCCTGTACTGTATTGGCATCTCTTTAAATGTTCTGTTTAGACCCTTTTGCCAGGAATCATGCCCTTATTGCATCAGCCCACACACGGGCTCAAGATATCATGATCATGATAATCACATCGCCCGAGCATAGACGGCGTGAAATCCAACCGAACCGCCACCCGATGCTTCAAGGCCCTCGCCACATCCAGCAGAAACTCCGCCGTCAAAGCATCCGCATACTCATCATACTCCTTGTCGCCAAACGCGTCCCAAACGACGTAATCAACCAGTAACTTCCGCAGCGACGACGACTGAACGGTATGTGCATACACCCATGGGATCTCGCGCATGAGCTCGAACCGCCATGGCCGTGGCGTGTGGGCGTAGCATTCGAAGATAGCAGTCATGGCCAGATCTTTCAGTGTCGGGATGCCATGCAGGTCGGCGAAGACGTGTAGTTGCACCATGTTTTGCCAGGTCATAAGGGAGGCTGTGCGTTCGTTTTCCAAGTAGAATTGTTGGGTGTACAGCCAGTTGACGAAGAGTTCGAAGACGTCCGGTCGGTCTTCTGGAAGGTGGATGAGATTGTCTTGAGCCTCTTTGTGGGAGCCATCAAGAGTGGTATTGAAGAAGTCGGAGTAGTATCTCAAGACGTCTTTGTGCACGATGAATTTACGCTCTTCTGTGCCGACTTTGATGTCGACGGTTTCCTGAGATCTGGGGATTTGTAAGTAGGTAATTTAGTGACTCCTGCGTGTGGGAAAAGGCATCTACCCGAACAAAGGCCACCTGGCCGGCTCCGAGCATGTTGTCGGCGAGGAGCTAGGGGGCGTCATGGTCATGACGAGTGAGGCCTGGACTTTTCTGGCGTCGAATCGCTGCCTAGTGGTTGACAAAGGTACACAGAAAGCGTGCAAGATGAGACAATGAGATTGTTGGAACACTTGGCAAGCGTGCATCAACGTCCAGATTGTGTGAGAAGGAACGTGAAGCTTAACGTGAAGGCTGACTTTGATGCGATCTTAGACTTGTCAACAAGTGATGGTGAATGCATGAGAAGCGGACTGTCAAACAAGCTGATTAGTCGTCCTCTAGTCTTAATGAAAAACTCTGCAACGATTTCTTGCTTGACCGAGAATATTCTCAGGTACCGACTTTGGACTAATGTTAAGGAGAGTGATGTCGCTATGCATCAGGAACCCTAGAGTTCCTCAGCATGAATGATGATCCCCAGTACAAAGCCCTAGAACCCCGGTCCCGACGAGGTACCAGTGCAGTACTAGCGCTAAAACTTTGAAATAGCATCAACAGGCCACGAAGGAAGCCCCCCTCACGATCATATTAGTACCTAGGATGGAAAAATATCTATATTGCTCTTAGAGAAGCACTGAGGTGGTTGAGTGACTGCAGTAGTAAGAGATCTTTTTTTTTAATCGTCAACGACACCCAGCGTCTTCAGTCAAAAGCAACGTCAGCTTTAGTTGAAACCAGGGCAGCACGAGTTGCCATTACATCTCCAGATCTCTAATGCAAAAATGTCTGCACAATCCACATCCAAGACGCCAAACTCCAATCTCAGCTTACGTCGTAAATGATCGATTTTCAATTACTCAGCCAATCCAAGAACTCCGGCGCGAAATAACTGACGACGATTGTCGCTCCCGCCCTCAATATTCCCTCAGTAGACTCGAAAGCCATAGTCTTGAGGTCGAAAACGCCGGCCTTCGCACCAGCATGAATCATGGCAAATTCGCCTGACACCTGATACGCAGCAACAGGCATGTCCTTGCCAATCTCCTTTGCGTCGCTGATGATATCGAGATACGAGCTAGCGGGCTTGACCATGATGATATCAGCCCCTTCCTGGATATCTCTCTGAATGGCGCGTCGCGCAAGACCTCTGCCTCCGGGCGGGAGTTGGTAGCATTTCCGGTCACCGAAGGAAGGGCAGGAACCAGCGGCATCGCGGAAGGGGCCGTAAAGACAGCCGGAAAATTTGGCGGAGTAGGACATCAGCACGACTTTGTGGGCGATGCCGGCTTCGATGAGTTTGAGCTTGATAGCGCGGATACGGCCATCGTTCATGTCTGATGGTGCGACGCAGTGTGCGCCGGCTTCGGCGTATGCCATGGCAACATCACTGATGCGATCGACCGAGAGTTGGTTGTTGAGGCTGCCGTCGTCGCGGAGGATGCCGCAATGGCCATGAGAAGTGTATTCGCAGAGGCAGACGTCGGCGACGATGAAGAGGTGGGGGAAGCGTGCTCGGAGAAGTCGGATGGTTTGAATAACGGGACCTTGTGGGTCGTCTGCTGCTGTGCCGAGAGCGTCTTTGGCGCCAGGTGCGACAGGGACGCCGAAGAGGATTACGGATCGCAGACCTTTCCGGACAAGAGGTTCTAGGAAGGGGATGACTTTGGAGATGCCACGGCGGGATTGGTTCGGTAGGGAAGGGATGAGTGTTTCCTCGTCTGATTGATCGGAGATGAACAGAGGGTAGATGAGCATGGACTACGATGTCAATGGTAAGCGCTTACTCCGAGCAAGATCACCAGAACGGCCTGCATACCTTGGTCAATTGCCTTTCGGCCTGCCATGACCTTGTCAGCGGATGACTGTATCCGCCATGTAATTGACTTGAGATATCTCCTGATATGCTGACGCTGGTGGCGGCTGTACTGGCATAAGAACGAGCGTAAGATCCACCTCTCGACAACTGTGACCGCCGATCATTATTGTCGGTGTCTCTGAAGGTCAGATCTGAGACGAGAGACGAGAAGGACATGGTGTACGGGGTGAGTTGATCCAATAGACGATAGTAAGTGGTCAGACTGGTTCTCTCTCTCTCTTCAAGATATCAATGCAGCTTTCGAAGGATGGATGTAGTATTAATGGCAAATGGTGGCGGATATTCTGGCAAGCCGAGGTATATGTGGTAAATGTCGCAAATGTTCTCTTGACGATTGCGCGGTGTAGAAGAGACGTAGAGGTCTTGTGAAGGATATAATTGGGGATATGTGGATATATACTGATTGTTGGACTCTGCTGGACTCTGGTCAATTGAAGGTACAGTTTGAAGGCGCAATGGACGAGAATCGCTGAAGCTGAGGTTCGTCCGGCGAGTAATCCGAAAGGCGCTTATGCTGATTGGCTCCTTTGTTCGAATACGCCGACGGCGTCCGAAAGAAAAGAACAATCTCGATCAACTATCACTCGATAGCTATACGCCTTCTTATAGACATCGTGATGAAGTCTCTAAGAGCAACTAAAAAAATCAATGCTACAGATGGCAGATGTCAACTTACTTGAGGTTCTGCTTCTCGGCACTCCGGACTGAACATTGTGCAAGTAGTTGGCAGCTTTTGCTCTCTCGAGCTGCTGACTAATCCTTGTTCCGAGTTGCCCTAGAGTTAGGGCAAGACATCCGATCAGTCCCGTCCCCTTGATGCTGAAACCCGGCGTCATGATTTGACATCTACTACGTTAGGCTATAAGGGCCGTTAGGTCATTATCTTGCTTCATGTGTCAGGAGGATCATCCTCGCTTGACCATCATGACTATACTGATGAAACGTACAAGCTGATGCTGATCGTCATGCTGGTGTCTAATTCTGAGTCTTCGTCCATCACCTGAGCAGAAGAACATTTGATGCATATATTGTGCATCATGACGTAGATTCAGAACATGTGAAACTCGAAAGAGTTGTTTCAGCCATGGCACGAGCATTCCCCTTTGGGTTGTGCCCTGTCATCTGCAATTTTACCTCCCAACCACCTTCCTTACACGTGAGTCTTACCGCGACCCGTGCACTCAAAACGAGCTTCTCCTTCCACTTCCAGCGTGACCTTACGCCTCTTACATTCACCAAAGGCCTCACAACCACCTTGTTATATATCTGCATTGTTACTGCTTCCATCGGAGAGACCATATCAGGGATATTGTACAAGCTATACTTGAATGAATTGAACCATCATGACGACTTATGGAAAGAAGGACAGAGGAGCAATTTCGAAGTTTCCTGTCTTTCGAGGTGACAAGGACAACCCAGAGCACAAGCAGAACCGTTCCAGCAAGTGTTCCTACTTTAGACTCGAGCTTTGCTACAAACCTCCTTGAATGACTGACTGACTGATTGACTGTGACTTAGACTATGCACGCCCACCGGCGAAGAAGGCCCACAAAAGAGAACCATCGGAACATGACCTGCTGAAGGAAGTCGATAGTATCGATGAACTAGCGAACGCACTTCTGGACGACACATACGAAGACGTTATACATGCATCCCCTCGAAGCCGTACCTCGCCAGTGGAGAAGCCAGAAAGCTCATCGGGTAAAGTCTTCTCGAGACTCCTCACCAAGTCTCCTCCAGAGCTTCCCCAGGATCCACCACATCTAGAACGTTGTCCGTCCCATGGCGCAGAAGCTATACTGACGGAGAAGACAACCAACATGAAGGTGTTGGGTAAGAACCGCAAGCCCACAAAACAGTCAATATCTAACCCAATTCCACAAACCATAACGCCTAGCAACGGCAAACAGAGCCAGACCACGCCGGTCTCTGAGGACTCGGTCTCCTTTGTAAACACCACGACGGGTGCAGCCAATCTCAGCACGAAGCTTACCAACCTCATGACCGCAGCGAGCAGTGCAGTCAGCGAGGCTCCTGTTGGATATCAGGATGACACCATGTCTAGCATTGACGGTCGGTCACGTCGCTTGCAACGTGGGAAGAAGGCCGTCGTTAAAGCTGGCAAAGCGATCGCGGAACGTTTCAGTAACAGCAAGGGAAGAGGTTCTCGGAAACTTACGAAGGATAACGATGCGCAGAGTCTTGCCGATTACAATTTGTCAGCTCATGTGCACCAGGACACAGACGACACAGACTGGAAGAGACAAAGCCGTCGCATTGCTGAAGGATCGAACCTGAACAATCCCAAAATCCGAGCACTTACCGGTGATGGGAACATCCCCAGAAAGCCGTTGCCGGTTTATGAGAGCATGAGACGGCTGGCCCAGACCGAGCAACAGATCGGAGATGGTGTTTCCAGCAAACATCATTCGCGAAGTAGCAGCTTCATGCATGGCTTCCCTGGCCTAAGTTTTGAACTCAACAATCGCAAGAGTAGACCGACCAGTTTGCAAGAACCTCTGATGTGGCAAAGCTACCGGGGCGACATAAAACGCTGTAAAGCGGAGCCAGCTCCCACCACCACCGAGCAGACTGCCAGGTTTTCCGAGAAGATCTCAGGTCTGGCTCAGCACCCGGACGTCGATTTCTTTTCCAGTAGTCCCGACGGTTACTCGACACCACGCATGAGACTCGAGCCGACCTACACCGCCGATGGCACCAAACGCCTTACCGCCGTCCCAGCTACGGCACCGATGATACTTGATTTCAGTTCCGAAGAAAACGAAACCAAGAGCTCGGCGGACGAGTTAGCATCGACCCCAGAAACCGAGGTAGCCGAGAGCCTGAATTTGAAGAGAAAATCGGCCAAAGAAGACCTTCGAAGCACCGTCACGCCGCCTTCGAAGAAATCAAAGAGTTCCCAAACACCAAGCAGAGAAGACATGATGTTGGCTTCTAGTATCAGCAAACTGGACACGGGCAGTAATGGCGCCTTACACTTCAAGGACACTAATCAGAAAGTGAGCAGGGGACGACGGGAAGGCAGCAGAGGAAGGGGACTGGGCATCTTCGATACCGGCAGGTCCAAAGAATCGCCTTCTCCCCATTCCGACGCGGTCAAGAAACTCCGCCGTCGACACTCGAAACGGTCCTCCATCCCCAAGCCCGTCAGCAAGATCTCTGCTCGTGAGCGCCGGGCCAGCAGTGCGTTGATGTGCAAAGGCACAGGTCTGGATAGCAGTGCGGATGTCGATGATCTCCAGCTGGACTTGAGTGATTACAACGTGGGGGCTAAGAGATCGTGATGGTCGGTAGCGCTGGAAAAGATGCTCTTCCTTAGGATGCTGATTGCTTTTTCTTTGACCTCGTCGCTGCTACATCGAGCTTTCCATCTAAGCTTCATCAACGCCCTTGTGCGATTTACGGCATTTATCGTCTTTACACCTAGTGTAGACCATTTACCATCGCCAAACGCATATCGCATGTACTGTACCCTATCTGCTCAGCTGGCATGAGCTCTAGAGCAATGTACCTTAGATAGCAGGTAGCTTTGTGTCGTAGTCACTCGCCTCGTCAATCTCCTATTCTGACTTCCATGACGCTAGCCTCCTCTCTGTGGGCTACACGGTTCGATCCCTTGATTGCAAAAGTAGGTACGTAACACTGCCCTGCCGGTAATACATTCCATCAACTTCATCCTTTCTTCGTGGAGCACATCAGATTGCTTCGTCCGACGTTCATCCGATCTTTGTGAGTTACTCGGGGGTTCGATCGCCAGATCTCCTGAACTCAAAACCGAAAGGAACGGTTCCTTCACAGGCACTGCATCGCCGATTATACTTTCCCATTGCGCAAGCACTTGCCGTCAGCATATCGGGAGGCTGGGAGTCGCGGCTTCG
>QQTW01002805.1_pt1 | contig 12758 bp, 10 predicted proteins | sample 1904831 | NCBI WGS metagenome assembly QQTW01 (sample SAMN09435610, study PRJNA476489) | Subsurface metagenome, whole genome shotgun sequencing project. | reverse complement strand
ATGAAACCTTCAGTTGCAAACTCCCAACAATTCGACTTGCATTGGCGGGGGAAGCTTTCAGATTATGTAACAGCGATGCCTAATGGCGGCGCTCCGCTTACGCCTGGTCGCCTCAAGGTAAAACTTTAGCAGTAAGTTCCGCCGCCGGAGAAGTAATGCTCTGGCGGGATCTTGCTAGTACGCAAGAGAGCAACTGGCCTTTATTGCCTTTACAAATGGCTGAGGGTCAATCTCTAGACTGCCTCGCTTTTTCTCCCGATGGGCAAAACCTCGCTGCTGGTGGTCAGGCTGGGCAGGTAAAAATTTGGCGTTTGTATGAAGATATCACCACTTACCGATGTAGACCCTTCCACATTATGGAAAATGCACCTGCCTGGGTGGATAAGTTAGCTTGGAATCCTACTAGCAATCAACTAGCTTTCAGCTTAGGGCGCTATGTCCAGGTGTGGGATGCTGATACGGGCGAGGTAATCGCTACGCTCAATTTTGATAATTCTTCTGTACTGGATTTAGATTGGAGTCCTGATGGACAGTACTTAGCGATCGCAGGTTATCAGGGAGCGAAGATTTGGAATGCTCAATCTTGGGATGACGATCCTTATGTAGTGTTAGTGCCTTCGGCAAGTTTGGCGGTTTCTTGGTCGCCTGATGGCAAGTATCTTGCTTGTGGAAATATGGATCGAACGATCGCCGTTATCGAGTGGAACAAATCAATTGCTCCAAAAAGTGACGATCCAAACCAAGATTTTTTTCCTTGGGTAATGCGTGGTTTTCCTGGTAAAATTCGCCAGCTTGCCTGGTCGCAAGTTCAAACTCAGCTAGATGCCCCTCTGTTGGCTTCTTCTAGCGTTGAAGGTATTGTGGTGTGGGAGGCTAATGAGTCTCTGGGCTGGACAAGTAGGTTATTACAACAGCATAGTGGAGTTATACAAGCGCTTGCCTTTCAACCCAATAGCTTCTTACTAGCTTCGGCATCGGAGGATGGTTGGGTTTGTTTATGGCAAAAAGCCAAAAAATTAGCCCAAACTCTTTCCGGCGCACCTAATGGATTTTCGCGTTTAGCTTGGCATCCCCAAGGGCATCAACTTGCGGCGGGAGGTCAAGGCGGCGAATTAATGATTTGGTCAAAAGGTATGCGCGGTCAAGGATTTGGTAGCCATTAACAACTATTATCGCAAGCTCTGATTGAGAATTGTCACCAAAATAAGGATAAGTTCATGGCAGCTTTGCAGCACTACAATTGAACTAATTTAATCTGCAATGCCGCTCTTATTAGCCAAAATTCTACTAATAAGCTCTGCATAAGCTTCTTTCATTGGCAATTCTCTATTAATCTCAATTCGACGGCGCTTAACTACAACTGTTTGCTGAGAAATTGGGTTATAACCTTCTTTTTCATACTCTCCCCAATACAATCCTATCCCTCGCCTTTGCCATGTAGATAAATCGTTAAAATTAATCCCATACTCAAACAACAAATCGTTTTTAAAAGCTACCGATTTACCCTCCAGCATTGATGTTGCTTCCCCTACAGATTTACCTGCTTGGCGTAAAGTCCAGTAACACCAGCCATTTAACGCACACCGCGCTGCATCAGCTTGTCGCCAACGAAAATAATCTATTACTTGCGACTGATTGACACCTAGCCAAACCCGGCTATCAAAAGTTACTACATTTTGACAAATATGAGTAAAGGTAGCACTAGCAATTCCTGCGGAAATTGACACAATTTTTTCTAAGCTGCGATCGAAAAAATCCCAATTTGGCGCGCAAAGAATTGATATTTCATCGCTCTCTGTATAAGCATATATTCCTTGTACTTCTTGCAGCAATACTTCGGTAGTTTGTGCCATCATTTCATGAAACTTGAAGTCAAAGGGTTTTTCAAACCGCGATTCAGTAAACTTAGAAAATCCTCGCCCATCAACGCGAATTACTACCCACGCACCCGGTATAATTTGCAGGTTATGAAAATACTCACCCGCGCGCATTTTAGTCTCAAAACTATCGCCATCCATATATTTTTAGCCAATTAGCAATGTATTAATGTCATACAACTGGTGAAATCCCTCACTATAACTAGGTTGCGTTAATTTTTTTGCTGTTGCATAAATGCCTACTTCTGGAATTTTTGCTTTACCAATGCGTTGTAAGTTGCGCTCTAAACATAAGCTAAGAGGCAAACTAAAGTAGTAGCCAATAATTTTACAGCTATAACTATTGCCAATTTCAATTAGTGACGTGCGTTCAGTAATTGTCGGGTTGGTATTATCAATAACTACAGATTTTTCCTCATCTAATGCGGCAGTAACTAACTGTGTTTGTCTTCTATCTTTATTTTTATTATTAGGAAATAAGTCTTTACTAATATGCTGATGTGTTTCCGCAAAATGAGTGTGATAGAAAGTAGTTTTTCCTGAAGCTTGCAAGCCAACAAATATTACTAATTCCATCTGTCTAAAAAAATGAGCAAAAAGTGAACAAGTTTTGAACTGGAAAGTGAGTAACCCCTCGATATAAGTTACAGATGCTCATAAATAGATTGCAAATTTACTCTAAACCTATATTACTGACAAGTATTGTTAGGTTTTTTGAGCGCAAAAGAGGCTGAAATAGACATTTTATTTAGCTACTTTTAGCCTATTTTAAAAGCGCTTGAGGACAGCATAACTTAAATTTTTATGCTGTCGCGCTCTTGTAATTTATAGTATAACTGAGGATTTACTATACATGAAACAATTTATACCAGCCGTTACAGTGTTGTCAGCAGTAGTTTTTGCAGGGCAAGCACAGGCTGTAACCTTCGCTGAAAGTGGTGATGCTGGTGACAACCTAAATACATCTCAAGTCATTCCATCGGGGGCATTTTCACTAGATTCTATCTCTGGAAGTCTATCTGATAATGATGCTGATTTATTCCAAATCTTTTTAACTGGGGGTCAGACATTTTCAGCTACAACTAAAAATGCCCAAACCGACCAAATTCCAATTGACGATCTTTTAGGTATTCCAACAGAATTAGTCGCCGATCCGCAGTTGTTTCTATTTGACTCTGCGGGTAGGGGAGTATATACAAATGATGATAGTTTTGGGTCTTTACAACCTACCCTTTCATCACTTGAATTTTCTCCTACTGAAGCGGGTATTTATTATTTAGCAATTTCTAGTTCTGGATACGATCCTGTAAGTAATGATGCAAGGATTTTTCCTAATGCAGTAAATGCAGAGGTTATACCGAGTAGTAGCGATCTTGTTTTAAATAATTTTGTCGGTACAAGTGTTAGTAATGGGCGCTACGACATCGCTTTAAGCGGAGCTAAAGCTGTACCCGAACCCACATCCATGTTAGGCATATTGTCTCTTGGTGCTTGGGGCATTGTTAAGCGAGTGAAAAATAGAAATAAACAAAATTAAGTGCGTTTTTATCAAAAAATGCTTTATTTTTTGCCTGAGTTTCTTTCTTTAAAAAGGCAGTTAAACATTCTGCTTAAGCTGGAAAATTGCCCAATTAAAAATAGGTAACTCAAGTAAAACAATTAAAGTCAGCTTTTGATGCTAATAAAAATTTGAATGCTAGGTAATTGGAGCAGAAATTAACATGGCAGCCCAAAAAAATATAATGCGAATAAATTTGTCAAAAATTCTGGCAATAGGAGTATTAGCACTAGGAATAGCAGCGATAAGTGCAGTTATTTTGCCGCAATATGCTAAAACTTCCGATCATGATGATGGCGAGGTTGATACTAAAGGTCGCAATCTCAATTTGACAGACTTATATGTATTTCGGGAACAAGATCAAAATCCTCAAGCTAGTAGTGGGGATTTGGTCTTTATTATGAATACAAACCCGCGATCGCTTGCTCGTCAACAATATTACTTCAGCACCAGAGCGCGGTACGAATTTAATGTTACCCGCATTACAAATAACGATGCTACTCCTACGGGTAAACCGGATGTAACTTTGCGCTTTGAATTTGGCGCGCCAAACGCCAACGGCGAACAGGAAATTAAACTAACAACCCTCCGAGACGGTCGTACAAGTAACGTTGCAATGGCAACAACAACCCCGATCGCTAACGCATCAAATCCAGTGGTAAAACTTGTTTCCGTAGGTGATGCTAATCTAAGCGTGTTTGCTGGGTTGCGGGAAGATCCATTTTTCTTTGATGTAGAACAATATTTTCGCGTCCGGGCGGGAGCATTGGGAATTGGACCTGCGGTAGCTTTTCGTCCCTCTAGTACCGCCGTTGACTTTGCTAGAGGTTACAACGTAAATGCGATCGCCGTGCGCGTCCCAATTAAATTCCTCCAAGGTTCAACTACCGCAACAACTTTTGATGTTTGGCAAACAATTTCTGTAGCTGGAGCGGGTAACAAATACAATCAAGTTGAACGGTTAGCTAGACCAGCCATCAATGAAGGCTTAATCGTTACTAATGATTATCTCAACGCCCTAAACAGCGTTGGACCTGATTTTGAAGCTTCTGCTTTAGCTGGTCAACAACCCGCCGCTAATATCGCTGCACCAATAGTGGGTGAAGCAGCAAAAACCTTAAAAGCTATTGGCAATAGTGACGCACGTACTAATGCTCTATTGGGGGCATTTTTACCCGATGTCATGCGAATTGACACTACTAACGCAAGTGGGTACGGTAATGCGCTTAATGCCAAAGGTAGCCCGATTCGCGGTCGCTTGCTTAAAGATGATGTAGTAGATATTACTTTAAGCGTGTTGACTAATGGAGCAATTCTCAGCGATAACGTCTCCTACGATGGTACGCCATCCAACCCAGCCCAAGGACACAATCCGCTAGTAACTTCCTTTCCTTACTTAGCTCTACCCAACTAGCTGCGCTTGAACTACTAATGAGGCACTGCTAAACGCGAAAAAGTCATTAGCAGTGCAGACTTTTTGATAAAGATGGAATGAAAACTATTAATTGTGAAAAAAGTAATAATGCAACCCCAGAATACCTAAAACGCTTATGGTTGTTGCTTTTGATTGTGTTGCCTGTTGCGAGTATTTGGGTGGGTTTACGTTTATTAGATCCTACTAGAAGCGATCGCCCTTACCAATACAATTTAATTCGCCCTTCGTCAGGAACTATTACCTTAGAACTAGGTAAGGAAATCAGTTTTTATCAGCAACGCATCCGCCAGAACCCATCTGGCGGTTTAGATCGAGCGTTACTAGCTACAGCTTATTTAAAAATGGCTCGTGCTTCAGGAGATGTTAGTTGGTATTTGTTGGCAGAACAAGCGGCTCAAGAGTCCCTGACTAAATTACCTTTTAATAATGAAGGGGCGATTTTAGCATTAGCAAAAGTTGCAGAAGCTAGACATGATTTTGCTCAAGCAATTAATTTAGCCCAAAAAGCGCCTAGTGACAATGCTTTGGGAATCTTGGTTACGGCAAACCTAGCGATGGGTAAGGTCGATAAAGCCAGCCAAGCGGCGGAAACTTTAGTTACGCGAGTTCCTACTCTTGGCTCTTTGACACTACACGCTTTAGTAAAAGCAGCCCAGGGGAAAGACAATGAGGCAAGACAAAATCTTCAGCAAGCGATCGCCAGCGAAGAACCAGGAGAGACGGGTAGCTCAGTTTGGGCGCGAGTTCTCCTTGGTCGGCTTCACTACAAGCAAGGGCAACTAGAACAGTCCCGCAAGCTCTACCAGGAAGCATTGAGCATCATCCCCCAATACCCTCCAGCACTTTTAAATCAAGCTCAGTTAGAGATTCGACTCGGCAATTACAACGCCGCCGAGAAACTTTATTCGCAGTTTTTTCAGATGGTCAACAAGTCTCCCACCGTGTACGATCATGTCGTGTTGCGGGGAATGGCTCGCGTTCAAGACTTACAAGGCAACTTTTTAGAGGCAAAAAAGTGGCGAAGTCAAGCCGAAGCGAGGCTGCGGGAAGATTTGGTTGGCTTCGGGCATCGAAAGGAATTGGCGCAGTTATTGCTAGAGAGCGATCGCCCAGAAAGTATAGCAGAAGCCCTGACTTTGATGCAGGCAGAGAAAAGCGATCGTCAAGATGCGGAAACTCTAGCAACTCTAGCTTTAGCCCTCAGTCGTTCTGAGCGCTGGCAAGAAGCTCGACAAGTCCTGAACCAAGCGCGGCGTTGGGGCATCCGCGATCCGGGTATATATTATCAAGCAAGTACAATTGAACGGGTATTAGGCAATACATCCGGGGCTAATAAATTCTTTCAACTTGCTCAACAAATAGACTCCCAATTTAACAAACAAGCTCAACAGGCTGTAGGGCTTGGGGTCGGGCTGGGTACTAACTAAAAAAACTTATATTAGTGGTGAATTGATATGCAGAGAAAATGGCGGCTAGTTGGCTTGAGCATGATCTCGCTCATCGCCTCGCTTTTACTCTCATTTGCTTTTGCTAGTTCTAGTTATGCTCATTGGGCTGACTTGTCGGTGGCGGAAGTGGTTGTAGGCGAAACAAAAAGTCAAATAACTTTGAGTTTTCCTACAGGCTTGACAGCTTTTGCAGACGATAATAAAGACAATCAGCTTTCAATAGCAGAAGTCCGCAGCCATAAAGCACAGTTGCAAAGCTTTTTTGGCGATCGCGTCCGGCTAACGAACGATAAAGGCGATCGCCCTGTAATGACGATTGCCTTACAAGAGGCTACCCAGACCGCTTTGCAGGCTACGGCGGGTACTCATAGCACCTTGTTACTAGCCTACACTTGGCTTCAGCCTGTTCGAGAGCTAAAGCTTTATTACAATCTATTTTTACCAGGAGTCTCTACGGCTCGTTGTCTGGCAACCATAATTTACCCGGAGCAGGTGCAAAACTATATATTCGCTCCCAATAATCGCGAACTAACTTTAATTCAGGGTTCGATCTGGCAGCAAACTGGCACTTTGCTAGTGGCGATCGCTGCTTCTTTCCTGTGGGGAGGAATCCACGCTATGTCTCCAGGACATGGAAAAACAATTGTTGGAGCTTATTTAGTTGGAGCGCGGGCTACGGCTCAACACGCCGTATTTTTAGGGCTGACGACGACTATTACTCACACATTGGCAGTATTTGCTTTAGGATTGATAACACTTTTTGCTTCTCGCTTCATTGTTCCAGAGCAGCTATACCCTTGGCTCAGTTGTTTATCCGGTCTGATGGTAGTGGCGATCGGCTTGAATTTATTTATTAGCCGACTGCGAAATAGTCACTTTCATGGCACGCACCGCCACCATGCCCATGACGAACACTGCCATCATCACGAACACGCTCATACTCATGACGGTAGCAACCATTCTCATTTACCGCCCTTAACTAACGAAGCGCCCCCTAGTTGGCGTAGCCTGCTGACTCTAGGAGTTTCTGGCGGTCTTGTTCCCTGTCCTTCAGCTTTGGTTGTACTGCTGAGTGCTGTTGCTTTAGGTCGTGTTGGTTTTGGGCTGCTAATGGTTTTGGCGTTCAGTTTGGGACTTGCAGGAGTACTTACGGGTCTAGGATTGCTACTCGTTCGCACTAAGCGGCTGTTCGATCGCCTACCTTTACAGAGGAGCTTAATGCAAGTATTGCCTGCTTTAAGCGCTTTTTGTGTGGCATTGCTTGGTTTAGGCATTACTACCCAGGCATTGATGCAAATTGGGCTAGTGCGATTTTAACTAAACAGGTAGTAATTTTTATTCAGGAGAACCCAATGCTCAAACAATTATTTTGCTGCACTGCTACTATTTCTCTTGCCTTTGTTCCATTTGCAAGTAAGTCTGCTTTTGCTCGTCCCTTATCTATAATTTATCAATATCCAGAAGTCCTAAACCCCCAAACTAATTCGTCAATTTGTTACCTAGAAACCATAGATGGCAGGACGTTGAATCTCAACACTTTATGTACAAAAAAGGTTGAAAAAGGCACGAGTTTAATTCCGGTACTTAAGCCCGTAAATTCATCAACACAAACGCGCAATTTAAGGACTAGCAATAATTCTATTACTACTAAATGTTACTTTGTAGATAATAATGGTCGCCCCTGTAACACCAACAATTAAATAAAACATTTCTACTATTTGCCCAACTACTTAATTAATTTCCCATTGCCATAAAATATCTACCACCCGTATCATTCCAGCTTTGAGATGGCGGCGATAGGTACTAAAAGGCAAGTTGAGTAATTCCGCCGCTTTTTCTTGAGTTAATGCAGGCTGCAAATAAGTACGATGCAGTACTCGGTAGAGTTTTTCGTCTCGTGGTGAAGATAAGAGCGATTCAACGGCTTGCTGTACCCTTGCTTGTAACGTGGCAATGCGTTCTACCATTCCTGGAGTGTTGATTTCTACTACCAAGCGCGATCGCAATAGCGGGTTTTTGTGCAGCGCATCAGCACGAGAAAAGTTGCGTAATGCTTCTAGGGCGGCGACCCTAAATTCTGGTTGACTAAGCACTAACAATGGTTCTGTTGACTCGGTGGGCAAAGCCTTTGCTTGAACGGAGGCGTTAATTTCTCTTTGGGCTAATAATTCCTGCCATGCCGAGGCTGATAACACTCGCCAATCGTGTCCGTAAATTCCATAACTTCTTTCTCCGACTTGAAAATCCGCCTCCAGTAAGCGTGTCAAGTCTGCATAAGCAAACATTTCTGCCCAAAAATCTGGTTCTGCACAACAAAAAAATGTAAAGGCAAGCTCTTTTGTTAATCTATGGTGTTGGACAAAGTTGATAAAAATTAGGCTTTGCGTAGCTGAAACTTGTTGATAAGTGTCTTTTGCCATCCAAAATCGAAATAAAGTTACACCATTTTCTGGTTGCAATGGGGCGCAATGCAGGCGCAAATAATTCTGACAAGCGATCGCTCCTGGGTCGTTATCTAAATCTTCTTGACTAGCCCTGTGTAAAGCTACCATCATTACAAAGCCTGCTACTTGCTCTCGTGCGTCCCGAAAAACGAGCGCACCTTGAGGTTGCTTTGTCAGCCAGTGGGCTGCTATTAGTGCTGATTCCTCACCTTCATATTCGGCAACCATTTTTAGTAGTACGGGCTTGTCTGTATCTCTTAGCACATCCGTTTGCAAACTACTGTTTTCTTGCCAAATAAAACGAGGGCGAACCGCAGCATTATCTCGATGCAGGAAAATGTAATCAAATAACACTCGATGTTGCTCTTGACCTTGAGTTTGCTGCAAGCGCAGTGTGTAGTAATTACGAGCGCGTTGGTGTAATTCAGCGTATAATTGAGTATTACGCCAGCGTAAGTCAGTAAGTAACACTTCTCTCGCTAAATCGTGAGGAAATAACCCAAATTGTCCTGATTCAATAAACGACAATTCCCGCAACCACTCAAATAATTCATGTACATCTGCCTCATTCAACATTTGGGCTAATACGGTTTCTGTAGTTATCCGTACTAACGCACAAGCTTCCACAGCCATGCGGTGGGACGGTGTCGGTACATCTTGAATAAATCTTTGCAGTAGAGTTTTGATTACATCTGGCACAGCTTCCGGTTGAAATGAGATTTGCCTGTCTTGGGCAAATACATCGGCAATTAGTGACAAAGCTAAAGGATGACCGTGAGTGAAATCTACAACGGTTTGATGGGCTGTTGCGGGGATATCTCGTTTAGTAAGGTAACTTTGGCTTTCATCAGGGCTAAGGTTGCGTAAGGGCAAGGTATGAATTAAGGGTTGCCAACCCTCATCAGTGCGCCAAGCTGCTGAAGGAGCTTGGCGACTAGCTATAACTATTAAAGTATTTTCTGGTAATTGAGGTAAAAATACTTCCCGCAGCCACCGATCTAACGGTGTCAAAACTTCGTAAGTATCGAGGAAAATAACTTGCCGTTGATTTTGAGAGGCAAGTTTTTGTAAAGGAGGCTGGGAGGGATCTAGACCTAGGGTAACTTTTAAAGCATTAATAAAAGATTCTGGTGTCGGATCTATATTGCGTCCATCTAAATAAATTGTTTGTACACAACTATTACTTAGACGATGAAATTGTTTGAGTAAGCTTGTTTTACCGACACCACCAGGTCCAAATATATAGAGTAAATAAAAAGGTATTTCCAAACTTGCGATCGCATTTGCAAACAATTCAAGTTCGCTTTTGCGCCCTACAAATCGGCGATTTCGCTCTGCATTCAAACGTTCCGCTAGAGATGGTAGCATCAACTATTCCACTATCAACTATCAACTATCAATTATTATTGCTGAGAGTAGAAAGAGGGTATTTTTTGCCCAACTCCAATTAATTTAGCTGTTCGATAGTGCCTGTAACCCCTTGGCTAGTTAGATACTGCTGCATTTCCTCAGCTTTAGCGCGATCGCTAAATGCCCCCACTTGCATCAACACCTTACCATTATTAAACGTTCTAAATGCCCCTGGCACAAGACTCCGCACTTGGTCTTGTTGGCTTTTACTGTCGGCAGCTACTACTACCCGATAGCGCAAACCAAGGCTAGTTGCTTGAGTTGGCGGTATCGGCGGACTACCACCATCTGAAGGATTCGCATTTTGCCGCATGGGAACTTTGGGTAACTTACGACTATTACCAACAGGAATATTGCCCCCAGGTACGGGTAAAAGTTCTGCTTCAATAATTTGGGCAGATTGCAACACAGGTAAATTTAGATTTTTGTCTATTGTTGCTGGCGGGTTAATTTGCCCGGAGACAATCGGCGGCGGGGGAATATCAACTTGAGAAACACTAGCAGTATCGCTACCAGTTGAAGCATTTGCCGCTACTTCAACTGTCGGCGTGTTGGGAGAATTTTCTGGCGGGGGGACGATAATTTCAATGCTTTCGGTGGAAACTTCCTGGCTATTAGGCGCGGTTGTTTGTGGCGGTTGAGTTTTACCTAAAGATAGTGCGGGTAATTGCAACGGAGTAGTCTTAGGCGGTTGGGTGTTACTTATAGGCGGTGGGGGTAACGGCGATGTGGTTACCCTTGGTGGTTGAATATTTGCGGAGGTGGTTGTCCTAGCAATTGTGGCTACAGGTTTAACTAACGGCTGCGTGCTGACGCTGGGGACATTTTGGGCAATTTGGGGCTGGCTTGGGTTTACCGTACCGCTAAGGTCTAATTTACCGCTAATGCGATCGCTTGCTAATTGATTGCCAAAAGCTACTAATACCTGCTTTGAGGCGCTGCTATTAATATCAAATCGTCCGTTTTGGCGAAAAACGTTTTTTCCAGGTTCGGCTTGCGTCCCCAAATCTGGCAAGCTTGTAGCAATTGCTACTAACCCGTCTTCAGTATTATTTTCAATAACATTGCCGCGCAATATGGGGCGCGCGTTAGCTTGAGTAACTATACCAGAGCGATTTTGCACTATCCGATTATTTGTCAATATTGGCGCTGCTTTTTGATTGATATTGATTCCAAATCCAGTTTTTTCAAATACATTTTCCTGAATTTCCGGCGCTGATGTGCCATAAATTGTCATCCCATTAGCGCCATTGAGATAAAAATAGTTACCGCGAATTTTGGGCGCGCTATTGCCTGTAATTGAGATGCCGTCGTGTTTGCTACCAGTAAAAGTATTGTCGCTGACTATGGGGCTACTCGATTCAATCCACAACCCATAACCGCGCGGATTATTATTTGTAATTGTTACTCCCGAAATAGTGGCATTATTTGCCCCCAAAATTGTAATATTTTGCCGAGCAAAAGTGCGGCTCATATAAGCACCGCCTCCATTAATGACAATATCGCGCCCCCGCGATTGGGAATTGCCGATAATAGATACTCCGCTTTTGAGAACTAAAGGAAACGTCTCTCCTGTTTCGGCGCTATAAGTTCCACTAGCTAAAACAATTACACTATTCTCTCCAGCTACTTGCAATGCTTGGGCGATCGTTTTAAAAGGCGCAACTTCGCTTCCATTAGCACCTGTTGCATTCCCGGCGGGATTTACAAACAATTTATTTGCAGAAGTAGATACTTGAGCAACTACGTCTTTAGTCCTAGGCAGTTGTGCTGAAGCAATATCCACACTGCATAACACTGCAACAGTTGTCAAGCCGATTACGGAAGTAATTAAATAATTACAAGTTTTTGATATCTTAAAAAGATAGCTGGGATGATGCAGGAAATTCACGGCACTCCTCAAATCGATCGCTAAATTTACAATTGTGGCATTAGGTTAACGACAGCAATAAGAATCTGTTAGTTGCACGTAGTTTGTTTACGGTTATAACGAGCTTTTGACAATTTTATATATTTGTTTTGGTTATACAGCCGAAGTCAGATAAAATCAATGGAAAAAAGTAGTTATTTATAGTTTTTAGCAGCCAGTTTTCTGACTAATAGCGCCACCGCTCAAAGGTAGGCAAAGCTTATATTAGTAGATAACTATTCCTTGTCAAGTAACTGTTACATTGTGGAAACAGTAACGTTGGCTGATAGGATAAAAAGACTATTGCTAATGCTATTGATGGTCAACAGACAGAACCAAGGAGTACAAGTGCAGGCAACGGTTTGTCGCATTTTGGATGCCAACTTAGACCGCGCCCGCGAAGGGTTGAGAATTATTGAAGAATGGTGTCGCTTTGGTATCAATAGCGTCCAGTTGACGGATGAATGCAAGCAGTTACGTCAAGAATTGGCAAGCTGGCATACCCCCGAACTACGAGCGGCGCGAGACACCCCAGGAGATCCGGGGACAGAACTAACTCATCCCCAAGAGCAACAGCGCGCTAGTATCGAGCAATTATTACAAGTAAATTTTTCGCGCGTCCAAGAAGCATTAAGAGTATTAGAAGAATACGGCAAACTGTATCATCCGACAATGGG
>QQTW01002804.1_pt1 | contig 12759 bp, 17 predicted proteins | sample 1904831 | NCBI WGS metagenome assembly QQTW01 (sample SAMN09435610, study PRJNA476489) | Subsurface metagenome, whole genome shotgun sequencing project. | reverse complement strand
CATGGGGCCGGAAATGAGGCTATGAATGAGGCTTGGTTAGATTTCAGTACATTCGAGTTGGTGAATGAAGAAAGCTGGTCATACTTGGCAAATTGTTCGACTGAAAGGTTTTCCATTGTTGAAGATGTCGAAATTGTGTGGATGTATGTCTCGGAGTGGATATTTGTGACTGCGTGGATTGGATTTGTCACAGCTTTGTCGTAGATAATTTTTCCCAGCAAAGATATGTGTTCGAAAGATATTTTGGAAAGAAAGAATTCTAGGAGCGAAATTCTGTTCATTCAACTCTTATAAGAGATGGTTTGTTTGGTTGTGAATAGGGCTACTTGAGATCTGGCCTGGCTACAATAGCAATTCGTGGTGAATGCGGTTTAGAGCCAACGACACAATAGGTTCTAAGACAGAAAAGGCACCTATTGTTCTGACAAGAAAGAGATTGGAAGGAAATCTACCAGATGTTGCGGCATCTAGGCTGACTTGGATCGGCGTCCAGTAGTAGTGATTTGGGTATTGCTCAAAAGGGTCAAAACTCATTAATGACTATCATGCGAAATACTCGGTGCAACAGATGAAAAGATGCCATTCAGGAGCGTTTGATGCCTCCCTGTGCAATGTTCCATGCTCGAATGGCCAGTCTGGTTAATTGAGGCGAACCCGTATGAGCTGGTTGTGTCATAAACTCCATAGTTACTGGTGATGTGGACGAGCACTGAATTGAGGAGTTTAATTGATACGGTATCTCTCGGCAATCCTCAAATGCCGTTGCAGTGAGGCGTCTTACCCCGGCTGTATAGAGCAATGACAAGAACCCTTGTTGCCGTGAATGCTCCCATACCGCGCAGGATATGTTTCCACTCGTTGATTTCGTTTTTCTGGAGGTTGTTGGACGAGATATGAGACGGCTTCGCTTAGTCATCCGATTTGATTCAAGGCTTCGGGCGAGGAGTTTCTTGAAACCTAGCGTGATGTCACGTGCAGAAGCTGGACCTTTGACACGGAAAGAATTGAACTATACCCGATTCGGCACTGCAGAAGGCGAGGTGGTCTTTACGGTAAATTGAAGTCCATAATTTTGAGCAATGATTTTGCGACAACTATGACGCTCATACAGTAGCTAAATCTCCTTCGACATTGACCCTCCTATCCACCTTGCCTTGTATAATATCGAATAGTGTAGGATAGAGTACTCGACCTCTGCCTTTGTACGGTGTCAGGGTTGGAATTTGCGGACGTCTTTGTTGCTGTCAAGATGTCTACAGATTACAACTACGATGAGCAGGTGGGGCTCCCTCACCCAGTAGCGTTCAAGTTCTACTAACTAGAGTTTAGGGTCAATTCTTCCCATACTTCATTCTCACCGTCACCGGCCTGGTCACATTTCCTCTCACCTATAGTCTCCTGAGACCAAGCAAAGGTTAAGCGTTGACGGTCAACATACGTGCACTGTGCACTGCTGACCGTTACAGAGCTTGAGAATACGGCCCCACGAATACGGTCCGACTTCAAGCCCAAGCATGAGGACCTTATTGAAGGGCAGAAACGAAAGCAGAGGCGAAGAGAGCGAAGGCTGAAACGAATAACCGCCGTAATACTTGGGTATCTGGTCATGGGATGGATGGTATACTTAATCGTGGTCACTGCAAGATCAATACCCAAGATCTGGGATCCATATGACATCCTAGGGCTATCACGGGTGAGTTTTCTCAGGAGCATCTCTGGCAAAGGCATCAAGCTGATTGCAAGCGTATATATTTAGTCCGCCGATGAGAAAAGTATCCGATCGCATTGGCGGCGCCTTACACTCAAATATCATCCGGATAAGGCAAAGGTCGATCCAGCTCTCAATGAGACAGTCGAGGTCATAAATGATCGGTATGTGGAGCTGTCGAAGGCCTACAAGGCGCTCACAGATGAGGATGTTCGCAATAATTACATTCAGTATGGCCACCCCGACGGCAAACAGAGCTTCAGCATTGGCATTGCCCTTCCCAAATTCATAGTCACCGACGGAAATGGGAAGTACGTCCTCCTCGTTTATGGCCTTTTGCTCGGGGTTCTCCTACCCTACATTGTGGGGAAATGGTGGTATGGCACGCAGAGAGAGACAAAGGAGAAGGTCCTAATAGCTAGCGCCGGGAAACTTTTCATGGAGTGGAGTGATGATATCAACGAAGGAGGTATCACTACAGCGCTAAGCGTTGGCGAAGAGTATAAGGAGATTCTCAAGGGTGACAAGGCTGAATATGGGCTGGGGAAGGTCGAGAACAAAGTCCTGGCCGAGGGGGAGAACGGTACGACGGCTGCTGGCTTGTCCTTGAAGGATAGGCAGAAGCTTGAGAACATGGATGGCGGTCTTAGGAGAAAGGTATTAGCTCTACTTTGGGCGTACCTTGGCCGGATTGAGCTGGATGATACGACACTGAACGATGGTTTGTACTTCATTCCAGACGTGCTTTGGATATATACTGACAAGCCTGATAGAGAAATTCGAACTTGCACCAATTGCGCTGACACTGAACGAGGCTTTTATCGCCATCTGCCTTGCCTATGGCAACGTTCCACCTATCCTTGCTTCTTTCCGAACTTCACAGAACCTTATCCAAGCCCTCTCTCCAGGATCCTCTCCTTTACAGCAGCTACCGTACATTACCTCTTCGATAGCCCGACATATCGAAGGCGGCAATGCAAAAAGCCATCTAACGATCCAGGACTTCATGCGATTATCCGAGGACCGACGGCGAAAACTAGCTGTAGGGCCTGGCTTGTTATCAGAAACCCAATACAATACTGCCATTTCGGTGGCGAAGCAAATGCCGGTGTTCAAGGTGGAGAAGGCTTTCTTCAAGGTTACTGGTGAAAGATTCATTACCCCAAGCAGTCTCGTTCAGTTCGTAGTCAAGGCACGGATGATTCCGCCGGGCGCTCTGAACCCCCCACCGGTCAATGAGCTGGACCTGGAAGACGTGGATCCTGATGAAGATGATCTTGATGCGTTACTTGGCCGAAAACCAGCGAAAACGAAGAAGCTAAAATCCATGGACGATGAGAAGACGGATCCGTCCTCGGCCGAGGCATCGATACAGCCTCCACTCGCATTTGCGCCGTATTTTGCACGCGATCACGCACCGCGGTGGCACATCTTCCTTTCCGATAGCAAGGTTGGCCGGGTGGCTGTCCAGCCATTCGTCTTCACCACCTTCGATAAGCCTCTCTTCGATGAGCAAGGTCAACCGACGTTCAACATGCAGACGTTGAAGATGCAATTCGGAGCCCCGCCACAGGCCGGGCAGTATACTTTTGTCATGCATTTGGTTTGCGATAGCTACGTTGGTATGGACACAAGGATGGAGGTCACCTTGAATGTCGAGGACATGGCCAAGGCAGGAGAGATGCAGGATGAAGATGAGATCAGTGAACCAGACGAAGGTGAGTCGCGCATTTGCTATCGATCTATATCATACTGACATATGTGCACAGATTCCTTGGCTGGTCAGATGAACGCGCTCAAGACCGGTGGACTTTCCGGACCTCCACCGAAGAGGAAGACCAAGAAACCGGTACAGGAGGAATCAAGCGAGGACGAGAGTGATACAGACGGGGAGGCAGAGGACACCAGTGAGACAGATACGGATACTGACACCGATGGAGAGTGAATTGGCATCCACCCTGTTTCGGTAACTTTGGCTGCATTTACATTGGCGAAAGGATGGTCATGCGGATCGTTTAGCAAGCATTATATTGCTGACCTCTTACTTTCTTTGACTATGACTTAACCGAGATGTATGGAGATGCTTCAAAAAGCCTGGCCTTGTTTGGCTTTGTATTCTAAGAATGTATATCATAATTAGACCTATGAACATTGCTCTATTCGGCCGTTTGGTGCGTCTTGGCAAATATTCCAAGCAACTAAGGGTACGGCTCGTATCGAAGAGAGCTTCGTATTTCTACGAGTATCTATATTTAGTCGCTTTCATCACGGGGAACTCGAATGTTCAACTAATCCATCGCCTGTCATGCTTGTCGTTTGAATTCCCAGGCTTTGCCATTCTGCTACCCGAATGAGCTTGCTAGAGTCCGGCATCTGTGTGCCCTGTTTTCCTTCCAATATAAGCTAACCTTGGCCCCCCCCTTTCCCAGCTGCGTGGAATGCGTCCACTAGGACCCGTTCAACCTCTGGATCGTATGAAGCCAACCCTACCGGATATGGCATTGTCAAGATGTATTAGTGTTCTCTTTCCTCAGAAGCTTCCTTTCTATCAACGCCACAAGTGCTCATCATACGAGAGAAGGAGCTGTTCGTTGCTCATGCGGCAAGCTCAGAAGATCGCGTTGTTGCCCTACTATAATTACGCTTCATCAAGATAGAGCCAGTAGTTGCATGGCTTGGATTGTGACGGGTATAAATGTGGCTTCCCCCGGTGGTAACATAGGAGGAGAGTGGAATTAGACAGAAAATATCAAGCTCTCGAATCATGATTTCCTCAGTTCTTGTCTCCTTGCTTCTCGCAGCGCCTGCTTTCTCGAACCCTCTCGTTGAGCGAGGGAGATGCAACAGGGACAACGTCCTTCGCACCCTGGTCAATCGCAAGAATATCGAGCAAGCTATCAAGTTCTGCAGTACCTTCATTAGTGTGCCGCCGGTCACGACCACAGTCTCGAACGTAAGACCCTCCATGCTTGAATAGTTATACAGAGTTGATGACTTGACAGATCCCCCCGGACTGTCCGACACGAACCGCGATCACATTGGTCATAGATCTCTTGCCAGTCACCACGTATGCACATCGTACATCTATCCGACTTGCTCTCTCTAATGGGTCTACAGGACGGTGACACCGACCAACACGATCACCGTCACCCAGCCTACCACTGTCTACACGGGATATACAGCTCCTCACCAGAAGCGGGACCACATTCCTACGTTCGTTACGAAGTATCCTCCGTCACGGGTCTCAAGCGCTTGCTCTTGCTTGACTATCACTCCGGCGACAACGACAACAACACAGACCACGTGCCCACCTCCAAACGTAAGTTTTCCTTCGCCAAAACGATGTGAGATTGCTCACGATCCGCTCTAGACAGTGGTAGTCACAGAAGCACCTCCGCCGCCTACATTCACAGTGACCGCTCAGTCAGTGGTGATAACCGAGTACTTTGCATCAACACGTACTCTCCCCGCGCTGTGTCAGCCTACAAATTTCAAGGAGTACAGCAAGGTTGTCAGTCCCCAAGAGTCGGAGTCGCGACATACGCCTGCGAACTCCGAAGCCGATTGCTGCGAGAACTGTTACAATGCCAAAAATTGCGGGTACTTCAGATTCCGTCCGGACGCCGAGCATTCTACCCGCTGTGAATCATTCGTCGGCATCAAGCAGACGGATCCTTCGCCATACACAGATATATGCCCGCTGGGTGTTGCCAAGAACAGCTTCTTGAGCGAGCCTGCAGGGGCGGATAGTGGACGATTCCTTTTCAACTATGGCCCTTGTCTTTCCTCTTCTCCGTTGAATGGCTGAGGAGACCACAAGCAATGATCATGGTCATGGTGATAAATAAGAGGGGCGGCATATCTGGCGTGATCGAGGCAAGCATTTTGATTAGTGTATATAGTTAATACAAAGAAGGGCAGGAAGTCCAGTGGCAGGAGCATAGTTGAGTCGCATAATATTAGCAATAATCGAACAGTTCATTGAGAATCCTTGTTCCTTTCAACAAAGCTTTGAACATCTATCGACCAATAATCCACAGCAGCAAAGTACTGCTCTAACGTAGGCTGCCATGGGTTGTTGTTGTGGTTAGGGTAAAGTCGTTGGGTTCATCACGGGATCGCCTAGCGCGTTAAATTACACCAGCGTTCATTCGACAATGGAAGTACAGCTTCCCATCACGCAGTTCTAGCTAAAGACATGGGAAGTGATGATCGAAGCGAAATATCAGTGTTACTTCAACTTGCAGATGGACCATGTCAGTTCGCTCATCATGCATCGCCACAACATGGATTCCTCGGAATATACAGCGCCGCCGAACCCCTTCAACAGGATGCATGATCTATATATCCCAGTGCCATGCGTCAATGGTTAACCCAAAGATGAGGAATAATTCCGTCAAGGTGGTGGATCAACGTGATCTCAGAGTAGGCATTACTTAACAATTGACCTCATTGTTGTTCCAATTCCGCTCTGAACAACAGCAATGCACTGATGATATGTCTTGCACGTCGGCCATTGTGTTTATTGCCAGATTCAGCAATGTGATCCTTTGTTTCCTACAACATGCTGCATGTGCCGATTGTTCGTTTGCGGACGAACAATCGCATATCGCTGTCTTTTCACAAGCATCAATTTCTGATAAAGTAAGGTGATTAACACTCCAGTGAGTGAATTGGGGGGGGGGGGCCCAAGATGTTATCGAAGCCCTGACTTCGAGTCCTTCTAAAGTAACCGAGCTGTCACTGCACTGAGGTCCGTGTTCTTCGTACCAATGTCACCTCAACACTTTTTTTTCAGAATCTATATCTAGACATGAATTGAGGAGGAGGGGTTGCTATAAGTGTCAGACGCTTTTCTTTCTACAATTGACAAGTCGACAATCTTTGCCAACTACCATCATGACGAACCCAAGTGAGATAGCTGTCACAATGGCTTCGAATGGAGAAGACCTTCTGCCATCACCTCAGCCAACGAGACGAGGTTGGAGATTCTACGCCGCCTTTGGATGTCTTTGCGTTCTCAACCTCGTTTGCGCCTTGGATGCTACGACTTTATCCGTCTCCCTACCCGTAAGTCTCCTCACCAATTGAAGGGCACTTGACGTCCAAAGGTAACTTGCTAACAAAGTCATGGGCAGATCATAGCAGAGAAGCTCGATGGCACCGCAATTGAGGCTTTCTGGTCCGGCATATCCTTTCTGCTTACCTCCACCGTCTTTCAACCCAGCTTCGCATCTTTCTCTCACATCTTCGGACGGAGACCTATGGTCATGGTTGCGTTGGTTTTCTTTACTGCTGGAGCCATCGTCTGCGCACTGGCTAATGACTTCACCGTCTTGCTTATCGGGAGGAGTATTCAAGGCGTTGGAGGTGGAGGCATTGTCGCCTTGACTTATGTGATTGTCACGGACCTTGTCAGGCTGAGGGATAGAGGCAAATGGTTCGGACTCATTAGCATGATGTGGGCTATCGGCAGTGTTAGTGGGTATGTCACACTCACCTCCTCCAACTTGCTTCTGCTGAATTCATCTCTCAAGCCCCGTCGTTGGTGGAGTCCTAGCCGAGAAAGTTTCTTGGGTGCGTACAGACTATCTTTGAGAACGCACTGGGCAAGAGCTGACAATACATAGCGATGGATCTTCTGGCTCAATTTACCCTTCTGCGGGCTAGGCTTTGTCACCATGATCTTTCTACGATTGCAAGATAAGGCTGGATCCGTGGCGGAGAAGCTGGGACAGGTGGACTGGGTAGGAACAGTGATATTCGTTGCTTCAGTTACATCGTTTCTGATTCCTATTACATGGGTACGTCTGCGTTTTCTCACTTCGTCTCAACTCTGTTGGGATACCCTTCCGATTAGACAAGGAGATGTCGGTATATCTTGTTCGAGCGTTCCAAAGCACCCTAGCCTTCTGATCTCGACAATATACTGACTTTCCATTCCTCTAGGGTGGTATCATGTACGAGTGGCAACACTGGAGAACGCTCACACCATTATGCGCAGGCATAGCGGGGCTTTTCCTTTTTGTGGCCTATTCGAAATTCTTCCGCACCGATCGAGGTCACGATCCGCTCATAAGAAGCTCCATCTTCCAATCCCGTACCGCTCTTGCTTCGTTTCTCGGTACCATTCTGCAAGGTAAGAGATGTCCCACTGAGGAAGGGACAGTACTGATACCTTTTAGGGATAATAGTCTGGGCCCTCCTCTTCTATCTCCCTCTTTACTACCTAGTCGCCAAGAACCTTTCTCCCACCATGGCCGGAGTTGCAATGTTCCCCCAAACCTTGACTATAGCTCCCGCTGCCGTCGTCGTCGGGATTCTCATTGCCCGAACGGGGAAATATCGATGGTCGGTCTGGTCCGGTTGGGTCATCACGATAATTGGCCTGGGACTCCTTATGCTCTTAAAGGTCGATACACCCACGGTCAAGTGGATCTTCCTGAACATCATCAGCGGCCTCGGTCTTGGGATACTTGCTTCAGCCCTGTCCTTTAGCGTACAGGCGACCGCTTCAAATGCCGATCTTCCCTTCGCAGCGGCGATGTTTTCATTCTTCCGACATTTTGGTCAGATGTTGGGTGTTGCCATTGGCGGCGCAGTCCTGCAAAACGTGATGGAGGACAAGTTATCCGCTTACCCTGACACTGCAGAGAAGGCGTGGGTATACTCTCGCGATGCATCCGCGCTAGTACAGGTTATCAAGAGCATGCCACCGTCGCGGAACGTTACCAAACGACATCTCATCCAAGCGTACGTGGACAGTCTAGGGGTGCTGTGGATTGTCATGTGTGTCTTTGCCGGCATTTCCCTCATCGCAGCAGCTCTTTGGGTGAAGGATGTAAGCCTGGACCGCGAGCTGGAAACAGAGCAGGGATTCAAGCATGACATCAAGCCCACCGATTCGGAACTCACCTTGGGCAATTCCCGGCCTACGACGAGAGACAAACGACGCTTCCAAAGATCTTCGCAGTTGACGCTTGGGGGTCGTCCAGAAACCGCCAACGCGTCGAGAGCTAGTTTCTGGAGACGCTCCGAGCTTACCCTTGGCCCGTCGTTGCCGAATCTTGGGACTGCGCCCGCTCCTGCTATCCCGCCTAGGAGCGCAAGGCGAGCTTCGCAAATCGCTCTTGCAAATGCAGCACTTGCCAAGGAAACGGCGCCTCACGCCGCTGCGTCCAGAGACGCTGCGATATCGACCGCCGCAGGAGCTCAAACCGCTATCCCACGATCTCGCCGGTCGTCGACATCTTCAAACTACACCACCTCATCTTTCTACTCCATGCCCAACGACTCGAATTCTGACAATCGCGCAGATTCAATGGATGAATCCACAACAGAATACCATAACGCTATCGTTAATATCGAAGGACGTGGAGGACGCAAGAACAAGCTGTAGTCTGCCTATCTCTTGCTCCGCACTGCGCCTGTTGGCAATAGCCAGCGTACTTTGGTTGCACTACCCGCTTCCTGGTCTTTGGACATCTCGAAGGGCTTGGCTATAGCTCTGCTCTTGGCATTGATTGCTCTTGAACGTTCCGGTCTAATGATCCCTGGCTATGGCAACGGCGACGCTGGCTCTCGCATCAATGATCCTGATTCCGCTTTCATCCTTGGCATTGCTCTTGGGCGTACTTATACCTGGCTATGGCACCCCTTGCCCTGGTGCCGGTTATCCTGCATTTTTGCTGTCATCTCACGTCTCACGATCTCAAAAGTGCTTTTCTTTTATCTTTATCAGGCCCAAAGCATTCAAAATTTCTTCACATCTCTTCTGAAGTGGGAGAGTAGATGGGTAGATGGTAGAACGGCGGTGGGATGAGGTGGACGAGGGCGATTAATCACATGATTCTCTTCACCTAGCATTTCGACGTCTCGAAACTCATAATCATCCAGTACGCGCCATTCAAGGCAATAATCTGGTACAGTAACGTGTTCTTGGACATCACCGTGACCATGCTGTCGCTGACCATAGGTGACAATCAATACGCACATACCAAACAGCTATCTTGACGACCCACTACAGAATGACTGCGTAACTTATCCATCTACCACTGTGAGCAAGGCGCATTGTCAAAGAACCCCTTATACGGAATCTCCTGTACTACTATTAATCCACTACGTCATCTACAGATGTCAACAACTTTCCTCCAGTCATCAATGACAACAACACCTCAATCCCCATCTCCCATCCCCATCCCCGTCTCCAACCACTCACGAAGCCATCGTACCGATCGACGGATTAGATCCCTCACACTTCCGCACGCGCAATACCTCAGCTCAGTACGGTTCGAGTTGGTTCGGTCGGTAATCTGATAACATACCATAAGAATGTTTAGTTAAGGGTATTATTTTATGTATCCTGCGCACTGCTAAAAAGTCTCTAACCAGCCCATGCTTGCTGTATGATGATGCCGTGTTCGGTATAGATGTAAGTTACGGGCTTCAGACGCAGACTTTGCGTTTCCAGAATGGATGGTCATTTTTTTTTCTCCTTCGGAGTGTAGGGCGTGAGGAGGGTAGGCTAGGGTTGCCGTGCGGGAGAAGGTACTGTGCCGCGCCGTGCCGTGCAAAAAAGTTGGCGGTGGTGATCGTTTCGGTTGCGGTGCGGCGACGGGTTGTGTGGAGGATAGGAATGCATGGTGATGCAAGGGGATGAGTTTCATTGGGGTTGGGCAGGCAGGGCGAGGTGTGTCTTATGAAGAGAAGGGGTTGCGTTATAGGGCGTAGAAAGGTCAGACAGGAGGGAAGAACAGAATGACTGGGCCGAATGAGGAGATAGATGATAGATATGACATACACGGTTCTCAAACTGAAGCTGCTACTCTGTAACCAGAGTGGCGAAGGGACTTGAAGAATGTCGTTCCTCGCTGGAGCACGGATTCCTCTATCTATCTATCTGGCTAGCATAGTTCGCTGAGCAAGTCCATGTGTGATGGCCATTACGCCGCTTGAGCTGACTGAACAGAAGGAGCACACTGGTGATAAATCGAAACCTCAAGGCGCTCACAATTCCTCTTCCTCCTCGTCATCACCGTCATGTGCTTCACTTCTGCTGGCTCCGCTGACCATGGATGCAGACATCGACAATGAATCCACGCTGCCCGCCTGCAGTAGTTCAAAGCTGTCTTCGCTGCTCTGCGGCGAGGGAGTCTTTCCCGTCCCGTGTCCTAGCTCCGTGCCTGTCGTCGTTATTGCTCCGGTGGCTGCGCCGCGGACTTCACCGCGCCATTCAAGACCGCCGCCTCTGGCCTTGCGTCTCGAGACTTCGTGTTCCTCGAGCGATAAGTATCCTCCCATCTCTCCAACCCCCTCTCTCCGAAGTCCATCCTCAACACCCCTCCCAAGAGGTAGTAAGTTCCTCCGATGCCACTCGCCAATAAACATGCCCTCAGGATCGACCTCGTTCCTGACACGCACCCACTCGCCCATATCAGGATACATACCCCAAAACTCCTCACGACTAACATTATGGAAGTTCTTCGCCCAATGCGGCCGACCGCCCAGATCTTTCATCAACCACTCAAAAGCCTCGTAGTAGCGGGCCCGACACGGCGGGTCGCAGTTGTACGGACGGTAAAGCGTGGCGTTGAGGTAAAGAGAGGGCCCGTCGGGAACGGTGTTATCGAGGTAGGGGCGCGGGGTGGTAGTGGAAGTATCCGAGACGCGGACTTCGATGGGAGCGTGGACGTAGAGGTTCGATGGGTCGAAAGGGATGCGGGAAGTTTCGCGGTCGCCGTTGAGCCAGGCGGACATGCGGGTGAGGGCCTCGGGGCCGGAGGCGAGGGGGATGGCCCATTCGTTGACGAACTGCGAGTAGAGGCAGTTCATGAGGAGACCCGTGTGGCCTTCTTCGACGGCAGCGTTGACGGCGCCGGAGGTGAAGCCGTATTGAACGGCGATGACGAATTTCTCGATGGACGGGAGCAGGCTGGGGATCCATTGGGCGAGGTAGAGGATGATGTGGTAGGTGTGGTAGCCGATCAGGCCGCCGTACCAAGTTTGTTTGGGTGGGCGACGGGGTTTGGTGGTTTTGTCGGCGCGCCAGACAACGGCTTTTTTCATGTACGGCATCCACCATACTCGTGTGAACTCGGCGGTTGTCCAGAGATCCTTTGACCATTCGCTTGTTATCTCGTCTAGAGTGTGGAGGTTTTGTTGCCACTCAATGTCGAAGGCTGGTACAGCTTGGTAGGTGACTTCGGTGATGATGCCGATTGCGCCCAAGCTGACGAGTGCGGCACGGAAGAGATCTTGATTTTCCTCTGCGGAGCAGGAGACTTCTCTTCCGTCCGCAAGCATAATCTTGAGCACCCGCACGGATTGTGAGAGTAAGCCATGCCGTGTTGAGCTCCCATGAGTTCCTGTCCCGATCGCCCCCGCAATCGACTGATCATCAATGCTCCCGAGATTGGGAATCGCAAGACCATGCTTTCTGAGTTCTGCTCCTAAGTCACGTAGCCTTATACCCGCTTGCATCACCACAATCCGCTTCTCTTCATCTACCGACAGTATTCTGTTGTATTGGTCCAAGTTAACCATCCACGATGAGGTACACGTCAAATCGCTCGGTGAGTGTCCACAACCGACCGTGACAAGACGTCGCCGACATCTTCGCGCAAGGGTGATGATCTTCCGGATCTCTTCAGTCGATTGAGGGCGGATGTAGAGTTCGGGGCGGCAGTGGAAGGTCCTTGCCCAGGTGTGGTGGCGGTGAGTACTTGATGCGCGAAAGGGTATATCTGGATCGAGCTTGGAAAGCTCAGTCTTGACAAAAGGGTCCATGACTCTTGCAGTCGTCAAGCTGTATACTGTTCGTGGGTAACGCGACAGTGGATCACTAGGTTCGGTGTCATAGTTGCGGAAGTGGGGGTGAAAGTATGGCAGATATTCCGCAACGACTAAACCGCTTCGGCTCGATCATGATGGCGTCTTGGACAGCCACCGATAATAGTCTTGTTAATAGACATACTTGAGTGGAAGAAAGAGTCTGGCCAAAGTGGGACTCTGAACGAGTGGCAGCAGGAAATTGTAGCTAAGTCTATATGTCC
>QQTW01002803.1_pt1 | contig 12759 bp, 9 predicted proteins | sample 1904831 | NCBI WGS metagenome assembly QQTW01 (sample SAMN09435610, study PRJNA476489) | Subsurface metagenome, whole genome shotgun sequencing project. | reverse complement strand
GAATTGAGAGATTTTTTCTTTCCCATTTTTAGAGCAAATACAAATTCAAGTAATAGTCTAGGTCAAGTAGATTGCAGCGCAATACTAAATAAGAGGCGATCGCGCTTGTAATACCTGCTTGACAATATCTAGCTTTTCTCTAGCGACAATACCCCTCAAATAGATATTGTACGGAAATATGAAAACAGGCTGTTAATTAGGGTACGACTTATGTACAGATAACGAACAAAAAACTATGTCAGCGAAAAGCGAAGCCGTAGGCGTTAGGCGTTATACACGCAAGAATAAAAGGAGTTAAGCACACAGAATTCCCAGCTACACAACCAAAACCCGCGATTAGGTGAGTTAAGATTTTCCCTTTAGAACTCGTTGTAGCTAAAATCGTTCTACACTTTCAAACTGCTTGGCACTAATAGCCCTTGCTGCTTCTCCACAAGTTCGGGGTGTGGGGAAGATTTTATCAGGATTGGCTAATCCCTTGGGGTTAAAAGCACCGCGTACTAACTGCATTGTTTCCAAATCAGTATCGGTAAACATATCTGACATAAAACACTTTTTATCAGCACCAATACCGTGTTCGCCAGAAATACTGCCGCCTACTTTTACGCACAGCTTGAGAATTTCTCCGCCTAAGTGTTCTACTTGCTCTAACGCTCCTGGTACAGAATTATCGTAAAGAATCAGAGGGTGAAGATTGCCATCACCTGCATGGAATACGTTGGCAACTCGATAACCATATTTCTGACTCAAGTTTTCAATTTCTTGCAATACAAAAGGCAGTTGGGTGCGCGGAATTACCCCATCTTGCACGTAGTAATCGGGGCTAACTCTGCCTGCGGCGGCAAAAGCTGCTTTGCGTCCTTTCCATAGCGTCAGGCGCGTTTCTAGGTCATTCGCTGTAGTAATATTCCTAGCGCCATTTTGTTTGCAAATGGCAGCAATTCGCTGTTTATATGCAGCAACTTCTACCTCCAAGCCGTCTACTTCCACCAGTAAAATAGCTTCCGCATCTCTGGGATAACAACCTGTGGCGACTACATCTTCTACCGCATTGATGCTAAGGTTGTCCATCATCTCCATCCCAGCAGGGATAATCCCCGCGCTGATAATATCGGAAACTGCTGCTCCTGCTGCCTCAACGTTGGTAAAATCTGCAAGCAAAACGCAGATAGATTCGGCGGTTTTGAGAATTTTTAAGGTAACTTCTGTAGCAATGCCTAGCGTCCCTTCTGAACCAACAAATACGCCTGTAAGGTCATATCCTGGCATTTCTGGGATTTGTCCGCCCACCTCTACAATTTCGCCATCGGGAAGCACGAGTTTTAAACCCAATACGTGGTTAGTAGTAACGCCATACTTGAGGCAATGCACTCCCCCAGAGTTTTCAGCAACGTTACCACCGATAGAGCAGATAATTTGGCTGGAAGGATCGGGCGCGTAATAAAAACCAGCACCGCTAACAGTTTGAGTTACCCAGTTGTTAATTACTCCTGGCTGAACGACAACTTGCTGATTTTCTAAATCTACGCTGAGAATTTGCCGCATTAAAGCCGTGACAATGAGAACGCAATCTTTAGATGGTAAAGCTCCTCCAGATAAACCTGTACCAGCACCACGAGCAATAAACGGGATAGAATTGCGATCGCATATCTTCACTATTGCCGCTACTTGTTCGGTAGTTCGAGGTAGCACTACCACCCCTGGCGGTTGGCGATAGCTACTCAAACCATCGCATTCATAAGTTAATAACTCTTCGCCGTGATGGACAACACCGTTTTTGCCAACTACCGCCTCAAATTGCTTAATAATCGGCTTCCAGTTGCGTTTTTTATCTTGAATCAGCATAATCTACTACCTTTTCCCCTTCTTTATAATTTGATGCCGCGAATCGAGTAATCTAACAACTCAATTGGATGCTTGATGGGAATTTTTTTATTTTGCAAAGTTAAATGCTTACCAATTTGCAAACTACAACCTGGATTCGCTGAAGCAATCAAATCGGCTCCGGTATTGAGCAAATTATCAACTTTAGCAGCACCCAATTCATCGGCTACTTCTGGTTGCAGCATATTATAGACACCTGCGCTACCACAACATAAAGCTGCATCAATTGGCTCTTTTAACTGCACTCCAGGAATTTGTCGCAATACTTGGCGCGGTTGGACGCTAATTTTTTGCCCGTGTAGTAAGTGACAAGCATCTTGATAGACTAATGTTAACGGGCGATCGCTTAATGGTGAAAGTTTTGCTGTCAACCCCGCAGTAGCCAAGAACTCTTGCACATCTTTAACTTTTGCCGCAAATTCCTGAGCTTTTTCTTTGTATTCAAGGTCGTCTTGCAATAAATGACCGTATTCTTTTAAAGTATGACCGCAGCCAGCAGCATTAATAATCACCGCATCCACACCCGTATCTGCAAACGCATCAATCATCTGCCTTGCTAGCGTCTTAGCTTGTTCCTCTTGCCCTTGGTGATGAGGCAGGGCGGCGCAACAGCCTTGAACTTGGGGAACGACTACTTCACAGCCATTAGCTGTTAGCACACGTACAGTCGCCGTATTAACATCCGAGAAAAATAGTCGTTGTACGCAACCCAAAATCATGCCTACTCGGTAGCGCTTTTCACCTACAGCAGGAATTACATTCGGGATGTCATCTTTAAAAGAACTCAGGGTAATTTTTGGCAGCACTGCTTCCATCGCCGCTAAACGCGGAGAAACTAGCTTAAGTAACTTTGTAGAACGAACTATTTTCTGCAAACCTAATTTTTGATAGACAAATAACCCAGTTAGCAGCACCCGCACTCGATTGGGATAGGGGAAAAGCGAAAAAATCAGTTGCCGATATAGCTTGTCTGGCAAGGTACGCGGATAGTTGCGCTCAACTTGGGGGCGAGTTGCGGCAAGCAGCTTATCGTACTGCACCCCAGAGGGGCAAGTAGTTACGCAAGCAAGACACCCTAAGCAACTATCAAAATGTTGTACTGTAGCGGTGTTGAGAGGTATTTGTCCTTCATTGATAGCATCCATCATATAGATTCGCCCTCTTGGGGAATCCATCTCTTTACCTAGCACTCGATAGCTAGGACAAGTAGATAAACAAAATCCACAATGAACGCAAGCATCAATTAGTTTAGGATCTGGGGGATGATGGTCGTCAAAGCCCTTTGAGTTATCTAACGCGGCTTCTTCTGTAAGAGAAGAATTTGTTATAGAACTTTCTGAAGTTTGCATGATTTAAAAGCAGGGGAAAGGGTTAAAGGGATTGGATTTTCTTTTACTCACAAGCTACTAAATTTCGCCGACGAAGCGGTGCGGACTTAAGAGGTTTTCGGGGTCAAATTGTTGTTTAATTCGTTGCATCAAATCTAGGGCGTTGCCGCTGTATCCCCATACATCTATTTGCTGCTTGATTGTTTGGGGTGCTGTTAATACTGTAAGGAAACCTTTGTGGGATTGACAAAGCGATCGCATTTGTCCAATTATTTCTGGAGTGACTGCCCCCAACTGTAACGAACCCAAGCCGCTACCGTTATGTATCCAAGCGATTAATTTCTGGGGGGTAAGATTATCCATTTGAGTTAGGGTTGCTACGGCTTGGGCTGGTAATACTCCGATCTTACAAGTAATTACAGGTTCTACTGGCGGCGATGTTCCCTGCATTTGAGTTAGCAATGACTGTCTTAGTTCGGCTTCCTCTTCTGCTAAGTAAATTTTTCCTTGTAAACCTAGCTGTTGCCCAACTTGCAGCAGCCTGTTTGATTGTTCTTTAATGCTTTCGTTAAGACTTCTAAAGCGAGTAATTAAGCCCAATCCTTTACCTATACCTAAACTTGCTACTAATCCTGTTGATAGAATGTCGCTATTAGTAGGAGTTAAAGCCGAAGCGCGGAGGGTGGAACAAGCTTTGGCGACTTCTTCTGCTGTACCTGTAAGCACCGTAGTCGCCGATGCTTCTGGTAATGGATACACTCTAAAGGTGACAGACGAAATCGCCCCTAAAGTTCCGTAAGCACCCGTAAACAGCTTCATTAAGTCGTAACCTGCAACATTTTTGACTACTCGCCCTCCAGCCGAAGCAACTTGTCCGTCAGCGCGCACAAAGTTAATTCCCAACAGTCCGTCGCGGACGCTACCATAGCGCTGCCGTAAAGAACCAGTAGAGGCTGTAGCCACAATTCCGCCCATTGTTGCAGATTCTGGAAAATCGGGATCGAGGGCTAAAAATTGACCTGCTTTTGCAAGCACAGCTTGTAAATCGGCAAATTGAATTCCTGCTTCTACAGTTACCGTCAAATCACCAACGGCGTGTTCGATTAGTTGCTGCAAGCGTTGGGTACTAATAACGATTTGGGCATTTTTTACTATTCCTCCCCAACTTAGTTTGCTGCCATTTCCGCAAACCAACATCCGCCACTTGTTACGGTAAGCGCAAGTCATAACTTGCGCAAGTTCGGCGGGGGTATGGGGATAGACGATGCAGCTAGCAATTGCAGGAGAAGTCGCCTCCATTATTTGTTTTTGCCAGCGTTCGTCCAGATTTTCCCACTCACAAATTTCCGCATTGCTAACAATAGCTTTTAGTTGGGAGGCGATCGCATTCATGAGTATTTAACCAGTCAGTTATAAAAACTGTTTTTGTGCAACTGTCCAACATATATCACTTTTACAAGCGACGAATGCGCAACGGGATTACTCCCATAGCATGATTTCGCGCCCCTTACCCTTCTTCTCTATGCGCCCAATATCTTAGGGCTTGCGAAGCTTCCCAGCGTAATAGTTGGCGATCGCCTTGTTCTAAGGTTATTTCTGGTATAACTGGCGTAATACATAAAGACGTTATAATTTTTTTGCCGATCGCTTGGGCAAGTAATGGCGGAACGGCATTACCTACTTGTCTAAATCCATGCCACTTGGTTTGATGCAAGCGGAACCAATCGGGAAATGAATGCAGCCTTGCTGCTTCTCTTACAGAAATTACTCGCGGTAAAATTGGATGAATTGGACGCGGTGAAGTGTAGCTACCGCGATCGCTTCCTGTGCCTGCGCGTAATGTATGGCATAGTCCATTTAAATCTAAGCGCCGTAGGTGACTAATTGGTTCGCGTTGATTTGCTGATGTTGCTGCAAAACGAGCTATCGAGTTTTCATGATGTTGGGTTTGCATGGAACTCGTCAATAACTGCGGATTCCACAAGCGAGGATAAGCATAGTTGTTTTCAGCTGGACTAGAACGCAAAATTTTGCCGTATAAGCTTGTTTTTTGCTCTAATTGTCCTAATTGGTTTGCGCTTAATAACACTTCATCAGTAGTTCTAAGTTCGGGAAAACTATCTAAATCTGGTAAATCGGCGATCGCATCAGCAACAGTAACTAAGTTTTCACCCAAGGGTTGAGGAAAATAAACTTTAATTCCCGCTTGTGCGCCGCAAAAAAATAAGCGCTTACGTTTTTGCGGGATACCAAAATCAGCAGCATTTAAAATCTGCGCCCTACCGTGATAGCCATTTTGTTTAAACTTATTTTTGAGTTTGTGCAACCAAGTAATATGCTTTCCGGCTGCCATTCCTGGTACGTTCTCCATTACAAAGAAGCGAGGATTTAACTCAATTACTAAGCGACAAAATTCTAATATGAGGCTGTTGCGCTCGTCATTAACTAAGCGTTTGCCCATAATCGAAAAACCTTGGCAAGGCGGTCCGCCAAAAACCAAATCAATTTTTTGATTCCAGGTAGAATACGGGTGGTGACGAAGCCAGCTTTTATAAGCTGCCTGCACAATTTTTTCTCCAGTTAAATTGCTAACGCTAGTACATAAAACTTCTGTCAGCGGAAAGTTGAACTTGTAAATACCCGCGTGGATTGGATCGCTTTCTACAGCTACTAATACATCAAACCCAGCTTGTTCCATTCCCAGAGAGAAACCACCAGCGCCAGCAAATAAATCTATGGCAACGGGACGTTTAATATAAGAGGAAGTGAGGAGATGAGGGGATAAGAAGGGGCGCGATTCTCCCATTTTTCCCTACTCCTTACTTTTGACCTCAAGTAATTGCAAAATTTCTTGGGCAGCGCGATCGCATACACCTACTTCTCCTAAAGATACCCGCATTTGCGCGTAAGCGGCTATTGTTTCCTGGCGACGCTGGGGATTTTGCAGCAATTCTAAGGATTCCTTGACAATATTTTCTGGCGTTGCCAAATCTTGCAATAACTCTGGCACGATTGGCTTCATTTCTACCAAATTTGGCGGCGACATGAAGGGAATAGAAAATTTAAATAGCCGCGCCAAGGCAAAAGTTAAACGGCTAACGCGGTAAATAACCACCTGCGGCACGTTTAATAGGGCAATTTCCAGGTTAACCGTGCCAGATTTGGTAATTGCCAAATCGCTAGCTGCGATCGCTTCAATTGTCTGCCCAGATACTATAGTTGCACTCAAGCCGTAGCGGGCAATTTCTCGTTCTATATGTTGCCGATAAGTTTCTAAAGCCAGAGGAATCCAAAAATGGACGTTAGGCAATTGCGCTTGAATTTTCTTTGCAGCTTGAAACATCGGCGGGAGGAGATATTTCAACTCTTGACGGCGAGAAGCTGGAATCAGAGCGATCGCTATTTGTTCTGGAGGAATATTGAGTAATGCTCTTGCTGCTTCACGGCTTGGGGCATTTTGCATTTTATCTACTAAGGGATGCCCTACCCAACTAACTTTTGCGCCGCGCTGTTGAAAATAACGCGCTTCCCCTGGAAAAATTGCCAGTAGCTTATCTGTAATTTTGACAATTCTAGTTGTATCGGTCGGATTTGGCGACCATACCCACACTTGCGGCGCGATGTAATACACAATTGGCACTTGCGGCATCTGATTGTACATGTAAGTACCAATTTTCAGATTTGACCCCATGTAGTCAATCAGCACAACCAAATCTGGCGGCTGTTGCTTTAAAGATGCGATCGCTTGGTTTTGCAGCCGAAAGGTGGGCAAAATAAACGGGACTAGTTCCAAAGCTCCCATCGCGCCAATAATTGCAGTATTGCCAATTAAAGTTGCTCCCGCGGCTGCCATTTGGGAACCGCCCAAAGCGACAATTTCTAACTCTAACCCAGTACGAGCAGCTTGATTTTGTAGGGCTGTAACTAACAAACCACCTTGCAAATCGCCTGATACTTCACCCGTACTAATAAAAATCCGAATCGGGGCGCGATTACTCTTTGGCTGCTGACAAGGTGATTCTGATTTTACTTGATCAATCATCAGTTTTGCGTCTGCTCCGACCAGGAATTAAACCGCGTCGCCCTTCCATTTGAGATAATTGCAAAAATCGTTGTAAGTGCTGCAAGTGTTCGTTGTCTGGCAATAATTCTAGTTGCTCTAAAGCAGCATTAACCGATAAACCAGATCTGTACAGACTGCGAAAAGCTTTTTTAAGAGTTTGCAGAACTTGTCCTCGCTCTATTTCTGCTATCCCAGCGCGTTTTAACCCGACAAGATTGAGACTGCGTACTCGTCCAGGACTGCCTTCTACCAGCATATACGGCGGGACATCGCGATCGATGCGGCTCATGCCACCAACCATTGCTAGCCTGCCAATATGCACGAACTGATGAACGCCTAAAACCCCGCCCACTGTTACCTTTGACTCAATGTGGACGTGACCTGCTAGTGCGACTGCGTTGGCAATAACTACAGAATTTTCAATCGTGCAGTTATGAGCTACATGGGTATAAGCCATGAGTAAATTTTTGTCACCAATTACTGTAGCTTCGCCTGCACCTGTAGCGCGGTTAATAGTGACATATTCGCGGATGCGATTGTCATTGCCAATTTTTACCCAACTTAACGCGCCATCGTACTTAAGATCTTGCGGTTCAAGGCCAATCGCGGCTCCTGGAAAAATGTGATTTCTTGCCCCTATTTCTGTTGGTCCTTCCACTACTACATGAGCGCCTAATACAGTTTCAGCACCAATTTTGACTCGCTCTCCAATAACCGTATAGGGACCAACCTGCACGGTGGGGTGCAGTTCTGCGTCTGGATGAATTACAGCAGTGGGGTGAATTATGGTCTTCAAAGGATATGCCTCCAACAGCAGGCAGCTAAGGACTTCTCTAAGAAGTCGGTTAAAGGGGAAAGGGGAAGGGTTAAAGGGTAAGATTCCTTTAATTTTTCCCAAAGCTTAACTTGCGCCTTCGCGCCTGATCGATGCTAGCAAGAACTTAGGTAGATATTTTTAATCCATGAGGGAAAACATTAACTCTCCTTCACTAACTAGTTGACCGTCTACTTCGGCTTTGGCTTGCATTTTACCGAAACGACGACGCTTGACATACAACAGTTCCACAGTCATTACCAAGCGATCGCCTGGTACTACTGGGCGACGAAAGCGGACTTTATCAATACCCGCAAACAAAAATAACCCGCCTTCCAATTCTGGCAGTTGAGTTAGCACTACACCGCCAACTTGCGCCATAGCTTCGACAATTAACACCCCAGGCATCAATGGTCTGCTAGGGAAATGTCCTTGAAAATGGGGTTCGTTGAAGGTAACGTTTTTAATGCCTACGGCACGTTGTCCTGGTACGTATTCGATAATGCGGTCTACCAGGGCAAAAGGGTAGCGGTGAGGCAGCAGTTTTTGGATTTCTTCAACGGTAAACATTGTGTTTGGGGCGGTAGGACTAGCAGGATTAGCCGCAATCTGGCTGTTAGATTCTTCTGGTGAATTAATGTCAGTCAAGGTTGACATGGGCAGGGGTTTGAGGAAGGGTAAAGGTTAAAGGGTAAGGGTTAAAGGGTAAATTTACACTTCATCCTTGTTTTTTTGTTCTAGTTGTTGGGCGAGTTGAACGTGCAGGTTGTGGCTAGCTTTGTATGCCATGAAGTGAGCGGTGGGTAAATTTTTTACTAAGCTCAAATCTCCTACTAAGTCTAAAATTTTATGACGTACTGGCTCATTTGCAAATCGCAAGGGCGGATTTAGCCAACCTGTGCGATCGCAAACTAATGCATTATCCAACGTTCCACCCTTAATTAAACCTTGCTGCCGTAGGTATTCAATTTGATGGGCAAGTCCAAATGTCCGCGCTGGAGCAATTTCTACAGCAAAACCTTCTTCCCCCTTCCCCTTCTTCATCGGCGACCAGCTATACCATTGATTGCCGATCGCGCTTGAGTCGAAGTCAATACCGTAGCTATAGCGCGTTTCTGGGGCAGGTATGGCGGCGACGAAGGCATCACCCTCGTAGATCCATAGAGGCTGGCTTAGGGGTGATGGCAGGCACTTTCGGGTCAACGATTGAGATACTATACCAACCTTGACGATTTGCTCTACCCACAACTTAGCCGAACCATCTAATAACGGTGCTTCTGCCCCATCGATCTCAATTCTGGCATCATCAACGCCCATACCCGCTAGGGCAGCAAGGAGATGCTCTACCGTTCGCACGCAACCCTCGCCCTGACTTAGCTGCGTCGATAGTACAGTTGCCGTCACCGTTTCAACTCGTGCGGGAATAACTGGTTGCGCGGGTAAGTCTACCCGCACAAAGTAGCGCCCTTGTCCGGCGGCTGCTGGCATTACCTTGACTGTTGTTGCCACGCCGCTATGCAGTCCTACTCCTGACAAACTAAACTCAGCAGCTAGGGTATAGAATTCGCCAAGAACGTCTGTAATCGACTGCCCTGTTTTCACTTCAGCCTTCATTTTTAGAATCGCTCTCCAATCCCAAAGTGCAAGCGGCTATCGCCTTCATTGGTAAAACCATAGTCGATCCGAATCGGTCCTAGCGGCGATTGTACTCTTACGCCTAAGCCATAGCCAAAGCCGCTACCTGATTTGCCGCGCACGCCTGCGGGGTCGCCAGGTACATTATCGCCAGTACCCAAATCCGTACCCACATCAAAAAATAGAGCGCCACCGACAATCGAGAACACTGGGAAGCGATATTCTGCCGTTGCTTGCAGAAAACTCCGCCCAGAGCCTAAGTCTCCTTCATCAAAGCCGCGCACCGAGTTACTACCGCCTAGTAAAAAGGCTTCATAAGGTGGCAAATCGCCAAGTACCGTTCCCGCTTGAACGTTAAAAGCGAGAGTTTCTGCTCCTTCGTTGAAGTTAGTAAAATTAACTGGTAAATACTGGCTGTAGCTACCGCGCACGCGATTAAGTAAAATATTGCCCGCACCTACAGGAATCGATTGCTCAACCCCAAACCTAAGAAGAGAGCCGCTAGTGGGTCGCAAGGCATCATTTCGGCGATCGCGTACTGCTCCTACTTGTAAGGTCAACAAATCGTCTGTCCCGTCGCCACTAAAACTTAGATCGTTGCCTAATTCATCTTGAGGGCTAATATCGCCATCTGAATCGCGAATTGATACTCGTTGATACTCTAAGCCAGCCGAGGCTGTCCACTCTGACTTTTGCAAAGGGTTTTTAGACAAAGGACGAGTAAAGTTGACTCCACCACCCAGTCTTAGTACGCGCGGGCGATCGCCATTTGGCAATTCAATATCATTTTCGCCGCCATCAAAAATCAGTGAGATCGAGCGCCGTCTAAAAGCATTAACTGTGTAAGAAGTCCGATAAGGATCGCCGCCAATCCAAGGATCGGTAAAGCGCAAATCAAATAGTAGTTCCCGCTGACCGATTTGAAATTCTGCGCCCAAATCTTGGTTATTACCACCTAAGTTTTGCTCTTGATAGCTCACACTACCAAACAATCCGCTTGCCGAACTGATCCCCGCGCCTGCGCCGATAGAACCACTATTGCGCTCGTCAACGTTTACTACCACAATTACTTTACGCGGATCTTGACCAGGGTTGAGGGAAACATTCACATCCTCAAACAATCCCAGTCCATATACGCGCTGCAAGTCTCTTTGTACGGTATTGCGATTAAATATCTGTCCTGGCTTCAACTCTAGTTCGCGGGTAACAATAAATTCGCGAGTACGTCCTCTAATCGGTCGCCCTTCGTCGTCAGTGGCTTCGCCTTCACTGTTGCGGAAGCTAACTTGAATGTTCTCAACGACTCCTTCTGGCACGGTCAAAGTCACTGTACCATCTGCTGCTACTTGGGGCGCTTCTGTTACCTGCGCTAAAACATAGCCGTTGTCTTGATACCACTTATTTAATTGTTTGATGCCTTCTTGGAAGCGGCGCAGGTTGAGAATGCTACCGTACTGGTTTTTAAATATGTCATCTACTACTTTTTCGGGCAAGACAGAAGGTATATCTGTACCTGGATTTGCCTGCACCTGTACGTTGCGCAAAATCGGGTTTGGTTGGACAACAAACGTCACTCGTACCCCTAGAGGTGTATCTTCAGGTTCGGCGCGGACGTTGGCAAAAAAGCCCGTCGCAAAGACGGCGTTGATGTCTTCTTGCAATTGCCCTCTAGTAGCGGTGCTACCAGGTCGAGTTTTGATTGCCCCGTAAACTTCGTTTTCTAGTTCTGGGGTAAGTTCGCCTTCTTGGCTTCTAACTAAAACTTCTCCCACTAATACTTCTGGAGAAGGTTCCGCGTCTGCGCCTGGTTGGGCGTTGTCTGGCGCAGGTGTTGCGGGCGGTGCTTGTCCTGGTTGGGCGTTATCTGGCGCAGGCGTTGCGGGCGGTGTTTGCCCTGGTTGGATGTTGTTATCAATATTCGGAGTTGGGTTATCTGGTGGGGCGACATCAAACTCTAATTGATTAGGCGTTAGTTGTTGGGGTATGCCTTCTGTCCCTGGCGCAGGCGTTATTGGTACTGGGACTGTTGTCGGCGGATTGGTATCAGTTGTTGATTGATTAGGTGTAGTCGAGCGCTGCGGTGTTTGCGCTACTGATGCAGGCAAGGTTTCTACAACTACGCTACTAGTTGGCGTTTTGTCAGCTTTGGGCGGCGACCCCGATTGAGTCTTTTGAGCAGATGGCGATTCGCTGGCAGTTGCAGGTACTAAGCTCAAAGGAGCTACCATCGCTAAAACTAACCATACGTTGTATATGGGGCGCAAGCAGCGCACCCGCTGATGGGAGTTAGGCATTTTATTTAGGTTCACTGGTCACTTCCACACACCAAAATTAAGTTAGAGCTACGAGCCGCAGCGCGATGAGCGCTATTTTCTGCTCCTAAGTTACCGAACATTAGTAAGAAGTATGAAACAAATTTTTATATACTCCTTATGTTTTCTTAATTATTAATACTACCTGCTTGAGCTAAAACCCGTTTTAAAACTTGTTGATAGGCATCTTCCACATTGCCTAAGTCTTGCCGGAAGCGGTCTTTGTCCATAATCCGATTTTTGGGGTCGGTATGGGCATTATCCCAAAGGCGACAGGTATCGGGGCTAATTTCATCAGCTAAAAGTAGATGTCCTTGAGCATCCAAGCCAAACTCCAATTTGAAGTCTACTAAGGTCAAATCGCATTTTTGGAAAAATTCCTGCAAATAGCGATTGATTTGCAATGCTTGCTGCTGCAATTGGTCAACCTGGGCTGGGGTAGCTAATTCCATCAGCAATAAGCGATCGCGTGTCAATAGCGGATCGCCTAATCCATCGTTTTTGTAATAAAACTCTACCAAGGGTTGTTTTAATAGTGTGCCAAGCGGTAATCCTGTTTGTTGACAGAGACTCCCCGCAGCAATGTTCCTGACAACTACTTCTAAGGGGAAAATTTTTACTGCCCGCACTCGCATCTGATTAAGATTGGGGCAGTCGATTAGATGTGTAGGAATGCCGCGTTTTTCTAAATACTGAAATAACGTTTGCGATATAGTGCAATTA
>QQTW01002802.1_pt1 | contig 12760 bp, 14 predicted proteins | sample 1904831 | NCBI WGS metagenome assembly QQTW01 (sample SAMN09435610, study PRJNA476489) | Subsurface metagenome, whole genome shotgun sequencing project. | reverse complement strand
GCGGAGGGGAAATTTTGCCTGCCAAAAATTGTTCCCAATATTGCTGTTGGAGATAATCTAGCAGCCATAGTTGTACAACTAATTCTAATGAGCTTACTGAACGCGCTTGTTCTAAAGCATTGCGGAGGGATGACCTAGGCAATTGACCCAAAGAGTGCATTAGTTCAGGAGGAATTGCTTGGCAAATTTGCACCGCAGAAATTGCGTTTCCAGGGCTACCTTGACAAGTTGCTAAAATTGCTGGATATGCTGACAAATCATGCCCAGTTTGACCTAATACCTGGAAAAGAGCTTCAGGACTGAGGCGATAAAAAGGAATTTTTTGACAGCGCGATCCTAAAGTCGGTAGTAAAGATTCGGCGCTAGGGGCAATTAAAATTAGAGTGGCTTGTCCTGGTTCTTCGAGGGTTTTGAGTAAAGCGTTGGCGGCAGATTCGGCCATAGTTTCAGAGTTTTCAATAACTACCACCGAACGAGAGGCGATCGCACTGCGGCGGCTAAGAAATTGAGTAATTTCGCGAATTTGCTCTGTACGAATGATTGGCGGTGCTTTGCGTTTGAGCTTTTTTTCGGCGGCTTCGGCGGCGCTGTAACGCTGTCCTTGATAAAGATAGGTTGGTTGAATCCAAAGTACATCGGGGTGAGTACCTTGGCGCAAGCGATTTTGAATTGCGCTTTGTTCGGCTTTTGGGAGGTGCTGACAAAATAATTGCTCGATAAAGCACCGCGCCGCTAAACTTCTTCCAATGCCATCTACTCCAGCAAATAAATAAGCCGGAGCAATTCGATTTTGGCTAATAGCTTGATTAAGCAGTTCAACAGCTTGGGGTTGTCCGATTAAGGGGGCAAAAAAATTCATCTAAATATATTGCTGTAAGATTGCTCTAATTTGCGCTTGTACTGCTTGCTCGTCTAAACTAGCATCCACCCGCTTGATGCGGTGAGGGAAAGCTTGCGCCAACTGACTGTAGCCGTGCTGAACTTGTTTGTGAAAGGCTAAATCGGCTTGCTCAATGCGATCGCTTATTCCTCTTAGTCGCGTTCTCGGTAAACTTAGTTCTACATCTATATCTAGCCAGATAGTTAAATCGCTTATCTTACCATCGGTGGCAAAAAAGTTAAGTTGGTCGATAATTGAGCGCGGTAAACCCCTTCCGTAACCTTGATAGGCGATAGTTGAATCGGTATAGCGATCGCATAAAACGATTGTTTCGGCGGCGAGTTGGGGAATTAGCACTTCTTGGACGTGCTGGGCGCGATCGGCAGCATATAATAGTAATTCGGCGGCGGGGTAAATTGGCTCTTTGTTTTTTAAAGATAGTAACAATTGTCGCAAACCTAGCCCTAGCTCTGTATCCCCTGGTTCGCGGGTTGTAACTATTTTCCGATCGGAAAACCTGTTTTGCAACCACAAATAGGTTTTTTGCAACTGGGTAGTTTTGCCACAGCCTTCTACCCCCTCAAACACAATTAATTTACCAGCCATAACTTCAACGTTTTAATTGACTTTTTATTTTCATCTAGGTAGCTAGGCGCTCAATAAGTTAAATTCCTTTGAACTTAATCTTCATTTAAACTTTATCTCTTTACCACTAGACTTAATGTTTTGAGCCTTGATAAATTCGATACTATGGAATTATTAGAGTATTTTAGTGTATGAAATCCAATGGCTCGTTACACTTGTTCTTTTGCTGTGGCATCTGGAAATAATCATAATTTACGGCAGTCAATTAAGGAGATTTTGCTTAGTTGTAGTTTAGATATTACCTACGACCAAAGCGAGTATATTATGGCGCGGGAAATTCCAGGGAAAGTATCTTTAGCTAAACTGGTATCCGTAGAAGTACTGATTGATGGAACTACAGCTACCGAGTCAAAAACGCGGGTAAGCTTAGTAGTCAAAAATGAGGAACTACCTTTGCAAGTTGCCAATCACTGCTATCAAGTGTTTGAGCGCGTAAATAACGCAATTTCTCTCAATCAAACTTGGCATAGTGTAGACAGCATAGCTAGTTAGACAAAAAACTACAAAGTCGTTTAATCATCAAAATCTGGCATCATATTAGGGCCAATTAGGGTGACATCAAACTCATCGGTTGGCAATGATGGCATCGTTTCCCGGCTGAGTAGATAATATATAGCCCTTACTTGAGGGCCAAAAATAATCTCATCTTGATTTTTTAGATCGTGAGCCAAGATTTTTCGCCCGTTAATTAGCATTCCGTTAGCGCTAGGCTTACCCTTAGAATCGCCGTCAACAATGCGATAGTAACAACTACCATCTTCTTTAGGTAGCTGAACTAATGTAGCATGACGGCGCGAGACAAACTGCGAAAATAGCCGAATGTCACACCGAGTATCTCTACCAATAGAATAAACAGAACCGTCAAGTAAAAATTGCTTACGTCCTTGATCGTCTTCAATAATTAGTAAATGCCTCGGATTGTTTTGGGAAGCCATTGAAGAAACGGTAAGAAAATAGTTTAGGAGGGTGAAGGAGTGATAATTTTTTGCCGCGTGGCAGTTTTGGTAGCTAGATAACAGTTTTGAATTTTATCTTGCCTTAGTTTAACTCCAATTGAGCAAAAAATTAGAGAATAGTGTTGGCTCAACACCTCTATAGTAAAACCCAAGCCTGAAGTAGTCCCAAATCTTTTAGTTATGGCGTAGAGTTGCTAGGGTGGTATATCCACTGCTAGAAACAAGTTAGAGTAAAAAAATACGTAAACTGGCTGTAATTTGTCAAGTAGTTATTGTTAAAATTAATTAATATTAATAGTAGGCTGCTCGTTGTGACTTTATATGCTGAATTGCACCGTCACCTTGGCGGTTCGGTTGTTCCGCGAATTTTATGGCGTTACTTTCAGCGTCATTCCACAGAATTAGTAGAGAAGTTTGCCGATTATCCGGGGTTTGAAGAATTTTATACGCGATCGCGCAATACGCTAGAGGAGTATTTGGAACTGCACACTTTAGTCGAAAGCGTCCAAACGGTGCAGACTTTGCCGTACTTTATTTACCGCTTGATTCGCGGCGCGTACATTTTTGAAAACTTAGCTTATTTAGAACTGCGCTATACTCCTTATTTGCGCACACCAGAGCATTTGAGTCAATCAGAGCGGATTGATAAAATGGCGGAGATTGTGGAAGTTGTGGGCATCGCCAGCCGCGTTCTGGAGTACCCGATTGTCACCAGCCAAATACTGTGTATGCACTCCAAGTTACCCTACGGGGTCAATAAAGCGATCGTTGACTTGGCCATCAATAACAAACAGTATGTCTGCGGTATAGATGTAGCCGGGGGTGATAGTCTGTATGCGGACAGATTAGAGGAATTTATTGGCTTGTACGAGTACGCGCGAAGTCAGGGGGTGAAAACCACCGGACACCTCTACGAAACCTCCTCCGGCTGCTATCCCGAATTATTGCCTTACTTGATGCGAATCGGGCATGGGATTCAAATACCTTTGCTGCATCCAGAGTTATTAGGGGAAGTCGCTAGGCGCAAGCAATGCTTAGAAATTTGTCCGACTACCTACTTCAAAACTGGGACTTTGGAGCAAATGCAGCAGTTAAAAGTAGTATTTGACCGTTGTTTTGAGGCGGGGGTAGATATTGCGATTTGTACCGACAATGCGGGGTTGCATAATGTACGATTGCCCTTTGAGTACGAAAGCTTGCTAACTCACGACATTATTAATTTTGAACAACTCACTGCTTGCCAAGATTCGGCCTTTCGTCATGCCTTTGCTTGGCCTCACCGCGATCGCCCAGCAACAATTTTGACTGGGTTATTGCAAGCTTAAACTTGGTGATGGGGAGCCAAAGTGCAAGGATAATTGCGATCGCCTGTTTCTACTTGAATTGTGGCATGGTCGATATTAAATAGGTGGTGAAGTTCGCTGCATAGCTGGGTCAAAAAGCGATCGTTAGGACACCCCGTAGGCATAACTAAATGTACGGTGAGGGCGGTTTCAGTGGTACTCATAGCCCAAATATGCAGATCGTGTACTTCTGTTACTCCTGGGACTTGCTCTAAGTAAGTGCGGACAGCAACCAGTTCAATTCCTGGCGGTACGCCATCGAGGGCAAGATTGATTGATTCAAGTAGTAGTTGCCATGTGCCAAAAACAATTACAGCGACAATAATCAAGCTGACAACGGGATCGAACCATAACCACCCCGTAGTTAAAATCGCTATCCCCGCTAATACTACTCCCAAAGACACTAGAGCATCGGCCGCCATATGCAGGAAAGCGCCACGGATATTTAAGTCGCTCTTACGTCCAGAAACAAATAGTAAGGCGGTGGCGGTATTAATAGCGATACCTACGGCAGCAACGCTGATAATAGTCCTACCCTCTACTGAACTTGGCGCTAAAAAGCGCTGCACCGCTTCCCAACCAATACCCCCAGTAACTAATAATAGAAAGATAGCGTTAAATAAAGCCGCCAAAATAGAGGAGCGGCGCAGTCCGTAAGTGTGGCTTGTGGAGGGGAGGCGACGAGAAAGAATACTTGCCCCCCAAGCTAAGAGTAAGCCAAGCACATCGCTTAAATTGTGACCTGCATCCGCTAACAGGGCGAGGGAATTGGCAAAAATTCCATAGCTTGCTTCAATAGCAACAAACCCACCGTTGAGAATAATTCCGATGATAAAAGCGCGATTATAATTTTTGGGGGCATGGCTGTGGTCGTGGTGGTGATGGGCGGACATAGGTTGATTGCTAAATTAATTGTTTTTTAGCCTAGGCGATCGCATTTTACCCCAAGCACTAACCGCCACAATCTATTTAATTTGATACTTCCGCCATTTCAATAATTCGTTCTTCTAAGTCTTTGACTAAAAAGTTCAGGGGTTTTTGATTGCGAATTTTGTGCTTTAAACCCCGCATTTCTACCCGCATTAATACTTGCTCTAAACAATCTCTATCAAAACAGACGTGGCGCTGTTGATTTTTTTTGCCCAAATTAGCACCAGAAATTACGTGCAGTTGATTATTTTTTTTCAATTGATACCATAAACCATCGGGGGCATTGAGATTTCTACCGCTAGTTACCCCAGGACTTGCAGACATATATAAGGGGTCAATCCCGGCGGTTACGCCCAGTGATTGCTCGTAGTTATAGTAGTAGTGCAGAGGTATGTCTGCTGTTGGTAAATCTAGTAAACCTTCATAGAATTGCCTAGCAATTTCCATGTCTGACACCATAATTGTGTGTACTTTGGGGGCGCTAGTTAGAAACATCCACATCGCCCCCGCGTAGGCTACTAAAAGCATTACCATAATGCCTTGAGTAGAAAGCAACGTATCGAGGGGTAAAGAGAAAAATGCGCCTAGAGTGGAGGGATGAAGTATTACCATAGCAACTAATAAAACCCTGAAAAATCCAATATAAAAATTTAGTTAGTAATTTTAGTGTATCAAAACTATACAAAATTCTGATTTAGCACGTTTTAACACAAAATCGCCTTAGAGCTACTAAAAAGTAATTTAAGGCGATCGCAATTTTTTTTAGCTAAAACAATAACTCTATATTAGTAAATCAATAGCGATCCACCTTCTCTAACTCTAACAGCACGCCTGTCTTGGTCGAGATTTAGGGCTTCGTCTAATCTCAATTCTAATATTCCTGGGGCGGCGGGTCTAGGTGTGACTCTAATTAATCCGCCATCTTCTCGTAAAACTGTTACTGTAACAGGCATTGCTAGGTCTTGCAGGAGAAAATTTGTATTTCCTGTTAATTGACGCTGATTAGTATGACCTACTAATTCATAAGTAACTTCAGTGTTGGTAGAGTTGATTAGCCGAATATTAAATTGTCCATTAATGGCTTTAACTAACGCTATTCTATTTTCTTGAGCTTCCGACCAAGGTTTTACTTCGGTTTCGCTTGGTGTGGCGTTTTGGGCATCGCTATTTTCTGGTGTTGGGGCTTGTTTGGTTAGTCTTAGTTTCTCTGCAAGTATAAGTTGCGACTGATTGTAGGGAGCTTCAGAGAAAATACTGGGATTGGGATTGAGAGCGGAAGTTTGACTAGGTGTCTTGGCAATAGCTGGAGTCGTTGTTGCTTGAGAAAGTTTTAATTTACTAACTATTTCAGGATTAGCACTAACCAATGGGGCGATCGTTACTAAGGGTAGTCCAATTAATACAGTATGCGCTACTAAACTAAATATTTTTCCAGTAATCATTCTTTCTCCTGAGAACTTTTAATTTTTTGTTATGAACTAAAGCATTATACTCCGAAGCATTCATACTCAAAATAATTGCATTTAACGAAAATTATTTTTGTATAAATGCTTCTTTTTTAGTTAAGCTTCATTCCACAATTGGCGAATTTCATCAGGTAAAAAGCTGGCAATTTCTTTAATTCGTTCTTCCGACAACTCCTCTTTGGTTGCCCAAAATACTGCTTTTATTACTGTTTCTGCTCCTACGGCTCTAGGCAAACCAGCTTCTTGATTGATCCGAAATAAGAAAGTACCAGATTTAATTTTTAGTGGTGGTCTAACTCTACTCAAAAACCGAGTAATGGGGTTGGTATCTTTCCACAAATCGGCAATTTCATTTTGCAATGCTTTGTCTTCAGTGGGTTCGATAGGTTCGTGGAGTTCTTCAGCAACGCGGTCAGAGGCTTCTTTTGTCATCATGTCCCGCATTGTGCGAAACACAACTTCTGTAACGTCCCTAGCATCAAAAATATCTTCTAAATTTGCCCGAATTGCCACTTTTTCTAGAAAAGGCATATCCTCGGTAGCAATAGGTACGGAAGGCCCTTCGTTGAGAGCTTCGGGAGGATTTTCCTCCATTCTTTCTAGGATTTTACGTCCTTTTTCTGTCAGTTCTGCGGCTTTGAAAGTAATTAAGTGAGGTAAAGGCCCGTCTGGCGCACCAAAGGAATTAGCAATTCTCAAATCAAATTCTTTAGCCTCTACCGCGTCTGGAACATCCTCTTGGTTTGCATAAGCATTACCAGTAAATTCAGCTTTAATAAATTGCTTTTGATTCAAGTAATCCAAATGTCCCAAGAGTTCAGTTTGAGTTAAGCTTCGACCCACAAAGTCTTCAGCATCGAAGCTAACATCGTGCATTTTTTGCCCGCTTTCGTTAATCTTCTTTAAAATGATGTAGGCAACATCTTCTCTTAATGGAATTGGCATTAACTTCTCCTAATTCTTTATCAAAGGTCTGCGGTGGTTATCGTTTAGTTAATTGCTCTTAGAGTTTTTGCTAGTAAAATAATTTTTACTATTAGTGCTGTATAACTATTTATCGGTCAACTAATTAACGATTGATATAACCGCCGAATTATAAAGTAGAAGAAAACCTGACTTCCTTACATCTGCCACAGGAAGCATTTGCTTTAGGTATAAGTTTATTAAATTGAAGGGAAAAGTATCTTGGCTGTAATTTTATAAGTCGCGCTGCCTAAGCTAGAGATTTGTTTTCAATTTGTTGGTTCGCAAAGGATAGGTAAAGTAACAGTAAAAGTTGTGCCTTGGTGAAGGGTACTTGTAGCTTGAATTTGCCCATAGTGATTGAGGACAATCGCCGATGCGATCGCCAAACCCAAGCCCGAACCACTATTATTAGTATGGCTGCGAGCGGGGTCTACGCGATAAAAGCGGTCAAATAAGCGCGGCAAATCGGCGCTGGCAATTCCCATCCCAGTATCAACAATTTTGACTTGCATCGTCCCCGGTGGCGATTGGCGCGGTGGTAATTCGTTGGCAGAGGCAATTCTTTGTAAAATTACTTGAACGCGATCGCCTGGGCCACTATAATTTAAAGCATTCTCAATTAAGTTGGTAAACAATCGCGCCAACTGATTCCAATCCCCAGAAAGTGCAAACCAGCTATCTATTTGTTTTGGAGTTGGCTCGGCGATTAGTGGTTCGATTAGTTCTAAAGACAGGGAAATATTTTTTTCTTTTGCTAATAACTGTTGTTCCTCGACAACTTCCATTAATAGAGCATCTATTGGACAAGTATCAAATTGCGGTGGTACTAATCCACTATCTTGTCTAGCTAAAAATAGCAAATCGTCCACCAATCGCCCTAAGCGCTTAGTCAAGCGCTCTAAAACCTTTAAGTTTTGGCGGTATTGCACAGAAGCCAAATTAGACGAATCGCTTAACTCCGGCTCTGCTAGAGCCACTTGAATATTAGTTTGAATTAGAGTAATAGGGCTTCTTAATTCGTGAGAAGCATCGGCGGTAAATTGTTTAAGGCGTTGGTAGGATACCAACACAGGTTCCATCGCTTTCCCCGACAAAAACCAGCCGCAAAGCGCCACAGACAAAACCATTAGTCCCGTTCCCAAACTCAAATCGATCGCCAACTGCTGAATCGGTTTAGTAACTTCAAACCAAGGATGACTAACGCGCAAATAGCCCAATACCTGCCGTCCAACTTGCATTCTTTGGGTTACTTGCCGCAATAATAAGGGTGAATAACTACTGTCGTTTTTCTGTTTATCTTCTTTTTTAAGAATTTCGACAGTTTCAGCCGTTCGATTGAAATGGATGGGAATATCTAAGGGTTCGGAGAAAGTTGACCAAAGCAAGTCGCCAGTAGAGTTAAACCACTCAAGATCGATGCGATCGTCTTCTACGGTGTCCGCATTATCTCTGAAACTAGCTTCGACATTAATATGTAACTTTCTGCCGACCTCCGGGTAGTCTGGCTCAATAACTAAACTGCGCTCTACTATTTCCACTACATGAAGTAAAGTGTCATCTACTCGTTCAATCAAGGTACTACGGACATAAAAATATACGCCAGTAGCAAAAACTAATAGCAACACTGCGGTTACGGTGGTATACCAAATAGCTAGACGACGACGGGTAGCATAAAACATGATGCGGGTATTTTTTCTAGGCGTTGCGATAAATCCGTCAATAGCAACCAGTTAAACAACCTACTCGGTTTAAGTTAAAATTAGCTTTAGGCTAACCGATTGAGAACTGTGTAATTTAAGATTAGCGATAAATTAATTATGCTTGAAACCCCTCAGCAATTTTCTATACTGGGGCTACCGATTCATTTAATGGATGATTATGTCGGCTGGCTAACGGCGCGTCTACAAGCAGGAATTGGCACTCATGTAGTGACGCTTAATGCTGAAATGACAATACTTTGCGAAACTCACGAGGCTTTAAAAGTAATCGTTCAGCAAGCAGATTTAACCATTCCCGATGGTTCGGGAATAGTTTTTTATCTCCGATTGCATGGTAAAAAAATTCGCCGTTGTCCAGGAATTGAACTAGCAGAAGCCTTATTAAAAATGGTGGGAACTGGCGATCGCAAAGATAGAGTTTTCTTTTATGGTGGCGCACCAGGAGTTGCGGAAGCTGCCGCCCAAGGGATTAAGGAAAAATACGAGGGCATCAATATTGTAGGCACTCAACACGGCTTTATTAAGGGCGCAGAGATAGAAGAATTACAAAAAAGTTTAATCGCCCTGCAACCGCAGTTAATTTTTGTTGGTCTTGGAGTACCGCGTCAAGAATTATGGATTGCCCAAAATCGTTCTTTGTGTCCTCAAGCTACTTGGATTGGCATCGGTGGCAGCTTAGATATATGGTCTGGTATCAAGTCTAGAGCGCCGACTATGCTTGCAAACAACCATTTAGAATGGCTGTACAGGTTGTATCAAGAGCCTTGGCGCTGGCGGCGAATGACGGCCTTACCAATCTTTGCGCGTAAAGCAATAGTATATAGATTTACTCACCCTAGTTCTTTGGGCGAACCACTACCTATCAATGAAGCGCCACCGAAATAACGATCGAAGTTCGATTTAGGTTCAAATCAGACTTTTGCTCAAGGTTTAATGAAATTAAAATGGTTGAACTTCGTCAAGGAATTGCCGCAGTATGACAATTTGCTTTAAGTAAATTGCAAATTTAGCAATTTGTAGCGATCGCCATGATTATAGGTTTTGACTGAGCAATGCCAGAAAATCAAATCTAAACCCAAAGGTTCTGCATTGCTCATCAAAGGACTTCCCACTCAAAGGAGAGGCTGTAAGCGTTGAACAAGAGCATTAGCTTGGATTACACCCTCAATCCGTTCTACAGGTTTACCTTGCTTAAAAACAACCAATGTGGGTAAAGCATGAATGTGATGCTGACTTGCTAGTTGGGGGTATTTGTCCGTGTTGATTTTTACTACCCGCAAGCGATCTTTGAGTTGGTTGTTTACCTGCTCTAAAATTGGAGCCATCATTTGACATGGCCCGCACCAGTCAGCGTAAAAGTCAACTAATACTGGTAAATCTGATTGAGCAATTAATTCTTCAAAGCTGTTGAACTGCTGTTTAGTAGCCATAGAACAAAATAGGTTTGATTTAACTTGATTCTGGCAGAAAGTTCTATTAATCGGCAAATTCCCTTTACTGTTCTATATGTAATTGCCATCGGTGGATTTGGAGTTTCAGTATTAGGTACATATTTGCGTAAAATCGTTTTTACGAACGGTTATTTAGAGGAATTTTGATGGAAGCAAGTAGAGAACAATTACAAAAATTGAAATCGCAAGTTGCACTCGTTACGGGAGCATCGCGGGGAATAGGACGCGCGATCGCGCTTGCATTGGCAACAGAAGGCGCAAATGTAGTTGTAAACTATGCAAATTCTAGCGCTGCGGCCGAGGAAGTAGTAAAGGAAATTGTTGCTGGAGGGGGAAATGCGATCGCCCTTCAAGCCGATGTTTCTAAAGCCGAAGAAGTAGACGGTTTACTAAAAGCGGTGATGGATAAGTGGCAGCGCCTAGATATTTTGGTGAATAATGCCGGAATTACCCGCGATACGTTGTTATTACGCATGAAGCCGGAAGATTGGCAAGCAGTAATTGACCTTAATTTAACGGGAGTCTTTTTATGTACTCGCGCCGCCAGTAAAGTTATGCTCAAGCAACGCTCTGGACGCATTATTAGTATCACTTCCGTTGCTGGGCAGATGGGCAACCCCGGACAAGCCAATTACAGCGCCGCCAAAGCTGGGGTCATTGGTTTTACAAAAACTGTCGCTAAAGAACTTGCAGTACGCGGGATAACTGCTAATGCGGTCGCTCCAGGGTTTATTACTACAGATATGACAAGCGGTGTACAAGCAGATGAAGTTTTAAAATATATTCCCTTGGGGCGTTACGGTCAACCGGAAGAAATTGCTGGAATGGTGCGCTTTTTAGCGGCTGACCCGGCGGCGGCATATATTACCGGGCAAGTGTTTAATGTCGATGGTGGGATGGTAATGGCTTAAGCGCCTTTCAGTACCGCCCGGATTCTCTGCCAGACCGTAAAGCTTAAAAGTAGGACAATTGCGATCGCCGTTGCAAATATTACACCTAGATTCATTCCTTGGGTTCTCATTGCCATTTTTTCTAATATCAAGCAGACTGACAAAAAATTACTCTAAAAGAAGGGTTTGACTAATCGATGACCTGATATGATTTGTTGGTTGAATACAACCTGAACAAGAGTATTGCCTCGTAACGATCTTGACCGAATTAAACAAAAAATTCGCCTCCACCAGTACGATATGTCGGCTCATGCAATGGAAGAAATGGCTGAGGATCTGCTGACTATTTTGGATATAGAAGAAGCTATTTTGAGCGGTCAAATTATCCGGGTTGAAAAAGACGATTTAAGAGGTACAAAATATGTATTAGTGGGGACTGCATTAGATCGACAAACACCTGTGGGAGTGGTGGGACGTTTCGCTAGTAACGGGCGCTATCTTATCATCACAGTTTATGAAGTCACTGAACTTGAGGGCTAATCTCATGTATGGATACAGATGTGAGTATTGCGAAGGAACCGTTCAACCTCGCACCGTAAAACGTGAAGCATTCAAGCATAGAGATGGATTTGTCATTCTCGAAGATGTAACGATTGGTGTTTGCGACACCTGTGGCAATCGATACTACTGTGCTGATATTTTGCATACAGTTCATGCTGTGGCAACGGGAGTCAAATCGCCTGAGAGAATTGAGCAAATTCCGGTTACTCATCTAGAGTCAGCGTAATTGACGCGGCATAACAAGTTCAATAATCTAGCGATCGCTTTATATCTTGACCCAGAAGCAATTACTATTCCAGTAATTGCTTAAGCGCCTTTGAGTACCGCCCGGATTCTCTGCCAGACCGTAAAGCTTAAAAGTAGGACAATTGCGATCGCCGTTGCAAATATTACACCTAGATTCATTCCTTGGGTTCTCATTGCCACTAAATTGCAAACTAAAGTCACAACCCATAGAGTAAGGGCGGTGCGGCGTTGAGATAAGCCCAGGGCCAGCAAACGATGATGGAGATGATCTTTGCCGGGAGTGCTAAGGGGATTTTTGCCCGCCATTAACCGCCGCACAAATACTTGAGTTGTATCTAATACAGGCAAAAGCAAAAATAGGGCGGTAGGAACGATCGCAAACACTGTATTTACTTTTAGGTTGCCCAAAATACTCGCGGCTGCCAGCACGTAGCCAAAAAAGTAAGCTCCCGCATCGCCCATAATTATGTGAGAAGGATGGAAATTGTGGCGTAAAAACCCCAAAGCTGCACCGCCGAGGGCAGCTAATAGTAAGGTAGCGGCGGCGCGAGTTTCAAACTGTGCCGAAACTGCCAAAAGGCTCATAGCAGTAATAAAACTAATTCCTCCCGCTAAACCATCCATTCCATCCATTAAATTGATGGCGTTGGTAATTCCTACCACCCACAACAAGGTAATCAATGTTGATAATAGGGGGTCTATAGGCGT
>QQTW01002801.1_pt1 | contig 12761 bp, 11 predicted proteins | sample 1904831 | NCBI WGS metagenome assembly QQTW01 (sample SAMN09435610, study PRJNA476489) | Subsurface metagenome, whole genome shotgun sequencing project. | reverse complement strand
CTCTCCGTAAGAACCACGATTCCGTGCGTCGCTCAACGGGGACGACGGCTTGTTAAACGTAAACCCATGCTGTTTTTGAGTACGTTGGGGGAGAGTTGGTGCCAGGTTTTCGCGGTCCGACCACGACGCGCGTGAGATTTCGCGGGGGTGAATCCCCGCGCTACGAGGCCCTCCGGGCCGGGTGAGGGTGCCGATAACGAAATGCCGCCGAATATCCGGGCGGCGTAGCCCCGGCGCGTAGCGCCTCGTAGCGCGGGGATTCACCCCCGCGAACAACTAGGCAAAGTTGTCGCCGATGACGTCGGACACTGTCCCGAACACGAAGGCGAAACACACTGTCACTTTTTACGCGCCGACCGCTTGCGCCGAAACCGTCGCCGTAGCTTGCTCGACGAGAATACGCCCTTCTTCCACATGCGTAACGAGGATCGCTTCCCCGGCATCCAGGAAATCACCCTCGGTGACAACGTCGAACCGTGCCCCGGCGATCTCCGCGACCCCGGACGGACGGAGCGGCGTCAGCACCGTGCCCGACTGACCGATCAGAAACATCGGGTTCTGGTGCATCGCGGCGGCGAAACCGACGGCGGACTGCTGGCGGACCTGCTGGCTGATCTGCTTCCAGAGCGGCGACTTCGGCAGGTAGGCGAAAAACGCGATGAGCGTGACCACGGTCAACACCGAGGCGACCGGGAGCGCGAGCGCCGCATGACTACTTCCCCCGAGCGCCCAGAACATGCCGAGGAATAGTAGCAACAGCCCGCCGATCGCGGCGACCCCCTGACCAGGAAAAACGTGGGTTTCCAGCAGGAGCAAGCCGACACCGGCGAGCATCAGGACGATCCCGATCCAGCCGCCCGTACCCTCCGTAACATGCGCGGCGAACACGGCCCCGACCGCGAGCACGCCCATCGTCCCCATCCACTCCCACGTTTTCGGAGTCAAGAGGTCGAGAAACAACAACAGGCAGCCCGCAACCAGAAGCAGGATCGTCGCCCAGGGGGCGATGATCACATGCGCGGTCGCCGACCACCAGTTCGTGGCGACGGGGGACTGCGCCGTGCCCTGTGCCAGGGCGGCCGCCGTAGTTCCCGCGAGTAACGCCATCACGCCACCGATCCGCCGTACCATCGGTGTGTGTTACCCTTCCTCTCCTACCGTCTGGAACGGATCGGAGATCAGATACTTCTGCATGCGCCGCTCGGTGTTGAAGGCGACGGCCTGGGTGAACCAGATCGCGCCCACCGCGACGTTGTTGATCAGCTTCCCGACGCGCAGTTTCAGGCGGGGAAAGAACCCCATCCGTTGCTCCGCGACCACCTCCTGCACCTTGGGCGCAAGCTCATGCCATATGTCGAGGACCGGCTCCCGCTGCGGCACGCGCTCGTGCAGGAACGTCAGCATGGCTTCCAGGCCCTTCGCTTCGCGGGCACACGCCGGGCAACCGGCTATGTGCGACGCGACCAGCAAGCGCCGCTTGTTGTCGATGCTCCCCTCAACATATTCCGATAAAAGATCCTGTGCGTTCCGGCACTCCATCGTGCCCTCTCCCTGCCCCGTCTCTCCGTAAGAACCACGATTCCGTGCGTCGCTCAACGGGGACGACGGCTTGTTAAACGTAAACCCATTCTGGCTCATCGTCCGATACCCCCTTCTAAAAGTTCGAGGTACGGCTGGAACCGTTTTTTGAAAACCAGCCGCGCCCGGTGTATTTTTGATTTCACATTCACTATCGAAAGTTCCGTCACTTGCGAGATCTCGTCGTACGAAAGCTGCTCGAAATCCCGCAAAATCAGTAGCATCCGTGCCTCGGTCGGGAGCGTCGCCAACACTTCGTCGACGACGCGCTGTAATTCCCGCACTTCGGCTAACTTACCCACGTTCATATCGTAGTCGATAGGCTCGCTGTTGGGGTTGTCCTCCTGCGCCTCCTGCCACGACTCTTCTTCTATAACGTTTTTATGCCGGATATGGTTCAAGCAAGTATGCCGGGCGATCGTGTACAGCCAGGTCGAAACCTTGCTATCGCCGCGGAACGACGGTATGGCCCGCAGGGCTTTAATGAAAACGTCCTGCGTGATGTCGTACGCGTCCTCGCCGCGCACCATCCGGCACACCATGCTGAAGATCGGCGTCTGGTACTTCTTGAACAGCGTCTCGAACGCCTTCGGGTCCCCGGCGAGGTGCGCCCGGACCAGCAGAAAGTCGGGATCGGCGGGGCGCCCGGTCGGGGCGATGTCGGCCGGTTTCCCGTCCTTAGCCCCGAAAAACCCGAACGGTCGCCGTGCCGGTTTGGAAGACTCCGTCGGCGGGGGCGTGGTCCCGGCGTTCGCGAAAACCATCTGTAAAGGATTGTCTACCCAGGCAGTTGCCGTCATCGTTTTATCTGTTTGCGCCATGTCCGCTCTCGCTCGTCTGTCCGTAGTGCGCTTGCCCCGATGCGTTCCCGCAGGACAATGGCTTTCCTCTTGCCTAATGGGACACGCGATATACGATTCCGGTTGCACACTACGCGGAAATGTTTTACCGCGCAACGAATTCTTCGGATCTGGGAATCACTACAAACCCGACTGAATATATGGTATTATCCGAAACGGTTATGACAGTCGCTGATCCAGGCGTAGCGCGGGGTGCCGTTTCGGCCGCCAAACGCGCTACGAATTCCGAATCCAAAAACGCGAATCCGCCTCTTCTACGGCGGATCATTCCACAGGTTCTGTTCTATATCGTGCTTTTCGCGGGCTGGTGGATCTTGGCGGCACGCAAAATCTGGCCCCCGTATCTGCTCCCGCCGCCGCAGGATGTCTGGCTGTTTCTCCAAACGGCGCTCCAGGACGGCACACTTTTACCCGCCATCGGAACGTCCGCGTTGCGCGGCGCGGTCGGATACGGAATCGCTCTTCTCTTTGGGACGATCATCGGTCTGCTCCTCGCCCGCGTCAAATGGCTGGACGAGACCCTCGGAAGCACGGTCATCGGACTGCAATCGTTGCCCTCGATCTGTTGGTTCCCGCTAGCGCTGATCTGGTTCGGCCTGAACGAACGTGCGGTGCAGTTCGTGGTCATCATGGGGTCGCTGTTCGCGGTGATACTCGCGGTCCGGTCCGGCATCCGCTCCCTGTCACCGCTCACATTACGGGCGGCTCGCACGCTGGGCGCGACCGGCGTCAAACTCTGGGTGTACGTCCTGCTCCCTGCCATTCTCCCGGCGTTCTTGTCCGGTATGCGGCAGGGGTGGGCGTTCGCGTGGCGCTCCCTGATGTCGGCCGAACTCCTCTCGCAAAGTTTGAAGGCCGGGGTAGGACACCTGCTCAACACCGGGCGCGACCTGAATGACATGCCGATGGTCCTCGGTATGATTGGTGTCATCTTGCTTTTCGGTCTCGCCGTAGACCGCATCCTCTTCGCCCCGCTCGAACGTCTCGTCGCCCGCCGCTGGGGAACGGAGGGAGCGTGAGATTAGTGGTCAGTGGTCAGTGGTCAGTGGCTTGTGTCGCCGGAAGCCCCCCAACCCCCAATGCTGGGGGAGCCGGAGGGCGAGATGGGGAGTCTCCCGCGCCTGTAGAACGAGCGGAATCTCCCGCCCCCGTGTCCCTTCTGGCTCCCCCAGCATTGAACGAAGGTCGTCTGCCGGGGGCTGGGGGGCTCGTATGCCGATAACCGTTTCCGAGGTGGGGCGTCGGTATCCGGGGGGCGTAGTCGCTCTGGAGGCGGTGTCGCTCACGATCCCCGACGGGCAGTTCGTTTCGCTGATCGGGCCGTCCGGGTGCGGGAAGTCGACGCTTCTCGCCATGCTCGCCGGGCTGGATGCGCCGACGACCGGGCGTATCGATGTGTCCGGGCGGGTGGGGATGGTTTTTCAGGAACCCGCGCTATTTCCGTGGCGGAACGTTCGCGACAACGTCTCGTTCGGCTTGCAGATGCAGGGGGTCGGGAAGCGGGATCGGGAAGCGCGTGCCGACGATGCGCTGAAGTTGGTCCACCTGTCGCGCTTTGCCCAGTCCTACCCACATGAACTGTCCGGCGGGATGCGCCAGCGGGCGGCGATCGCGCGTGCGCTCGTCGCCGACCCGGACGTTCTGCTTATGGACGAACCGTTCGGCGCCCTTGATGCCCAGACGCGCTCCGTGCTCCAGTCGGAACTGCTTTCGGTGTGGGAAGCGACCCGCAAGACGGTCGTCTTCGTTACGCACGGCATGGACGAGGCGCTGACGCTCTCCGACCGTATCGTGCTCATTTCCGCCCGGCCGGGACGCATCATCGCCGATCTGGTCATAGACGCCCCACACCCCCGCGACCCACAGACCGACCCGACACTCCGCGCCGCTTACGAAACGCTCCGCGACCTGCTCACCAAGGAGGTCGAGTCGGTCGCCCGCGCCGAGCATGACGGGGACTGGGAGGGCGTCGGCAAGCGCCCCGCCGAACCCGAATCCTCCGTCGGCGCGGATATTTAGTGGGTTGGGTGTTGGGTGTCAGGTATTAGGTGTTGGGGCCGGGGAGGATCGCCGAACGGCCCGGCGGGCGCCGTCGGCGCGTCACAAAGCGGCTTAACGCCTGAGCAGACGCGGCTCTTCGGCCGGATCGCCTGGTACACCGTTCGGGAGTATCCGTTCGCGGGCGGGAGGTCCGCGAAGGCCGCGAAAGTCCAAACGACCACGAAGAGGTAGAAGCGCGGTCAGGGAACAAAATTCCCCGACCGAAACTGAGTGTTACAAACCCACCCCGGTGAACCGTTTCAAGCCGTTCCGCCAGAGCAGGACCGATACAAAATATCCCGCGACGATCCAGCCGACCTGATGGAGCAGGCCGTCTTGTATCTGCGCGACGTTCATTCGCCCCAGGAATACCTCGGTCGGAAACGCAACGGTGTACCGGAAGGGGAGCATCTCCGCGAACTGCCGCGCCGATTCCGGGAACATCGCCAGCGGCGCGACCTGTCCGTTGAAGATGATCAGCGGGATGTACCAGAAGTTGAAGAGCGAGCGGGTTTCCACGATGTACAGCGCTAGCAGGCCCAGGGGATACGTTGTGAAGAACGAGACGAAGTGCCCCAGCAGCAAGGCGAGAAAAAAGTAGCCGTCCGGGCGGTAGTCGCCGAACTGGAGCGTGTCGCGAAAAAGCCACGCGGTCAGGGCGAAGATCGGCAGAAACAGCAGGGTCCGCATGATGCGCCACGCTAAAAAGCCGAGGTAGTTGTAGGTCATGTAGCTGAACGGCCGCAACAGAAACGCCGCGAACCGCCCCTCTTTGATGTCCTGCGCGATCTCCCACATCTGATGGCACGTGACGAAGTTGCCGACCCCGAGCAATACCAGATAGTACGCGGTGATCTGGTTTCGGTCGTAGCCTGCAATGTCGGGGCGTCCGTGGAACGAGGCGAGCCAGATGAGCGGCATCACCAGCGTCGGGATGGTGTCGGTCAGAATCCAGATCACGGCAACCGCCCGATACGTCAAGGCGTCCTGAACGAACACGCCGAAGATGCGGGACCATTTGCGAAACAGGGAGCGGAAGCCGTCGTTGGGGGAGTGACTCGCGTCGGACATACGGGCTAGTATACACGGTCGTACGGGTGCCCCCCAGCCCCCAATCCTGGGGGAGTCGGAGGGTGTGCCGAGTAGCCACGCCTGTTTCGTTCTCCCGGCGAGAGTGCCTCCTCCGCCTACCCCTCTGGCTCCCCCAGAATTGGGGGCTGGGGGCTCGTCTATTCACAACCCAGATCCCGCCGCACGGAATCGCTCACCGGGTAGTATCGCTCCTCCGGGACCGCCGGTAGCTCCGCGCTTTTTGCCCACACGGCGTCTCGGATCGTGTGCGCGAGTTCGGTCACGTCTTCGACGGCAACGATCCATTCGTTCACGTAGCGGTAAACGAAGTCGCCGCTGATGCCGAGTTGGATCGCCCGCCGTTCTAACTTGCCGTCGCGCAGGTTGCGGTCCGGGTCCCACTGGCAACGTACCCGCGACCGGGACAGGGCGTTCGTCCAGGCGAGTTCGGTGTCGTAGATTTCGGAGACGTAGTACGTCAATACCGCCTCTTCCAGGATCGCGTCGAACCCGGCGCGTGTGATCCGGACGCGGGCGATGGCCTCCTGGTTGTGCGACGTGGCGTACTGCGACCGGTGGAGCATCCAGCCGAACGACGGCTTGATCCAGGTCATCCGGTTCATGCCGAAGCCCTTGCCGAACGTGCCGTTCTCGACGGCGTAATGCACGATCGAGGGGTGGAACGCCTGATAGACGACCACCGTTTCGTCGTCGAAGTGCGCGAGAACGCGGCGCGGGTTGACCGAGTTCGCGACTGTATCTGTTGTGAGTTCGTGTTTCATTGACATCTTTATCGCGACGATAGGTCGGTTTGCTAAATCGGCCTCTTTATGACACCGAACAGGACCGGGAAACGAGACGGGCATGATTATCCGGTACACTAAGGCATAGATTCCCGTGCGGCCGAAAACCCGATGAAAAACGTTTCCGACATTCGTAACTGCTACTGGCTCTGCGGCATCGTTCTGATCGCTTGCCTCTTGTGTACGCCGTTCGTGGAGATGGGCGTGAATGACGACTGGTCGTATATTAAGACGGCGCAGGATCTGGCACGCACCGGGCATCTGGTTTACAACGGTTGGGCGGCGGCGATGATCGGGATACAGGCCTACTGGGGCGCCCTGTCCGCTCTGATATTCGGCAAGGAATCGTTCACTGCGGTACGGCTGTCCATGATCCCGGTCTCCGTCGGCACCGTCGTGCTGTTTTACGCCCTGTGCCGCCGATCCGGACTGTCGGCAACGCTCGCGTTCTTCGGCGCCCTGACGCTTGGTTTGTCGCCCATGTTCGTGCCTTACGCGGTCACGTTTATGACCGACGTTCCGAGCCTGTTTCTCATCCTGCTCAGTTTGTATGCCTACACGCGTGCCTGGGAAGAACAGGAGAATCTTCTGCGGGATCGGGGCACCATGAACCGTTTCCTCGTCTGGCTCTCCGTAGGAACGGTTGCCAGCATGGCGGGCGGGACGGTGCGACAGATCGGGTGGTTTTTCCCCGTACTGGCGGCGTTTGTCATGATTCGCGGCGTGCTCCGCTCCGACAAAGCCGTCGTGGGGCGGAACAGTCTGCTGATCTCTCATGGGATCGCGCTCGTGGCATCGGTCGTGTTCGCCGTGCTCGTTAATCGATGGTTCGCCCATCAGCCGTACGCCATTCACGAAGAGTTGGGCAAGGCGATACCGGAATTCGTCCGCACCGGCGTCGAGCGATTCCCTCTCTGGAAGATCGTGCCCGCGGCGGTCGCTTATACCCTGGTTTTGCTCGTCGTGCCGGTATTGCCGCTCACGAGCGCTGCCCTGTTTCCACGGAAAAAGTCGGGTACTCCTGTCGCGGTTTTCCTGGGCGTTGCCCTAATTCTGCTTCTGTTGCAGTTCCTGTTTCAGTTCACGCCGCCGCGCCGTTTGTTCCCGTGGATTCAGAACACGGTAACGGACACCGAACTATGGTGGGACCTGATCGTAGGGCGGGTCGGCTACTTCCCGATGTGGATAACGAAACCGCAGCGGTTCGCTCTTTCCTGGATCATCGTGGGTTTGACCACTCTTTTACTGACGACAACCTGTTTGAGGCGCATCTACGCGCGTCGGGGGGGGGACTCGCCGACTCTAGCGGACACGACGCCCTTCGCTCTCCAGGTGTATGCTCCGTTCTTCTGGCTCTACCTGAGTGTTTTCCTGATCAAACTGTTCGTCCCGTACTCGTTCGGTGTCCTGGACCGCTACCTTTTGCCGTTGTTACCCGGCTTGATCCTGTGGCTCCTCCACCGGTGGGGAGAGAGCGAGCCGCCTAAAATCTCACGGTGGGCGTCGGCGGGTCTGTTGATTGTCTTCGCGTACTATGGCATCGCCCGCACCCACGACTGCTTCGAGCAACGACGCACGGTGCTCGCGGTTTCGGACCGATTGACACGTCTGGGGATACGACGCACCCTGACCAAAGCCGGGTTGGAGTACAACGGCTGGACGCAGATCACGACCGCCGGTTACTACAACGACCCACGACTCGTTTATCCGCCGGGGGCGTATCAACTACCTCAGGCAACTCCCGGCCTCGTCTGGCGCGATCCTTTCAAAGACTACACGCCGGTCGTCAAAGGCATCTTCTTTATCGTCGCCCACCCGCAAACGGAACTGCTCGATACGGCGACCCCGCCCGAAACATACGACTGCTGGTTCCCGCCGTTCCGCCGCGCCGTTTACCTGCAGACAAGCGACCCGCGATTCCGAACCTTCGTGTTGCCGCCTCTATAGACTCCCAGGTGGTCAGAGTTCAAGCACTTCCACCCGGACATCGAAAACGCCTTGTGTTCCCACACCGCGCACGTACACGTCCACTTGTGCGGTCTGAGCGGGATACACGCGGTAGGTATGCGCTGTTATGCCGAACGCTTCGACTATGGTGCGGTCCACAAATATAGTTGCTTCCGAACCGTCAAACAGTATCGTGTCCGTAACCACTCGTTCTCCGCTACGCCAGACCAGTTCGACCGCTCCGCTGTTAGCTTCGTCTTCGTCTGTGAGACAGACGGCCAAGCGCAACTCACACGTATCCGACACCGTCCCGGCGAATACAGACTCGTGCTGTGCCGCACTGACACCCGAATGCACGATACGGTGCCCCGCGCCGAGAGTGGACAGGGAGGTGTACGGAAGAAACATCGGCTTGAAATCTACTACCGACCGTGGGGTCATCTGGCGGGGGAGGGAGAGGACTCCGCTCCACCCCGCCGCAACCTGCTCCGCTTCGGGACGCCCTTCACGAACCCATCCCCAGAGAAGCCGCTCCCCCGAAGGCCCGACGTATGATTTCGCCGCGTAGAACAGTTCGTTGTCGCAGGTCCCCCAGGACTCACGGGTTAGCGTCAAGTCACCAGGCGATAGTCGCCCCGCATGCCAGAACGCCTTGCCGCGAGACGATACGGCGCACCACTGGTACGCGCCTGGAAGCGGAAAAAAGTCGGGGCATTCGAAGTCGTGTCCCGTTTCGCTGTCGCCTTCGAACAGGACATGTCGGTATTTCCAGTGCAGGAGCGTATCGTCCGTAGCTTCGTACAGGAACGCCGCGCCGCCTTTCCCGTCCTGCTGTTCGCCGCCGATGACGCAGTACCACCTGTTGTCCGGGCCGAGGAACGTTTGCGGATCGCGGAAGCAACTACCGTAGCCGTCCGGCTTCTCGGACAGGCCCGTGAGCGGATTTTCGGCGACCTTCTCCCACGTCATCAGCTCGCTCGACACGGCGGCGCACTGGACCTGCGTGAACGGTTTGTGTGTCGGAATCGCCGTATACAGCACGACATACTTGCCGTCCGACGGTCGTTGCGTTATGCAACCGGTCCAGACGCCGCCGAAATCCGGGTCGCCTTCGATCCGTGACGGCGCGAGCGCGAAGCCGTGATTTTCCCATGTCAGAAGGTCGGCGCTGGAAACGTGGAGCCAGTGCATATCGCCCCAGACCGGCGCGTTCGGGTTGTGTTGCAGGAAGACATGGTAGTGGCCGGTGCGGGCATCGAAAAACGGGACGGGGTCGTTGATCCACGTGCCCTGAGGGGCGGCGAAATGGTAACGGGGGCGGTGGCTGTCCGGCAAATCGTTCATGGCGCGGATACGGTTCGACGGGGCTAGGAACGGTTCCTGCAAAGGTTGGCCGCCTCGTTGGGACCTCACCCCCCGGCCCCCTCTCCGTGCCGGAGAGGGGGAGAAGCTAGGCAATATCGCCCGCGCGTCGGCAGACGGTGTAGCTTTCCTAGTTCGGCTCTCCCCCTCTCCGGCACGGAGAGGGGGCCGGGGGGTGAGGTTCCAGGGCGTGAGGTCCCACGTGCTCACCCGCCGAGCAAGATATGTGCGACGGGAAACTTTTGCATTGCTCCATCCGGAAGTTCTACCGTCACATCGCCGTCCGGCGAGACCGTCAGGACCCGGCACAGGGTAGATTCGCCGCCGATCACGAACGTACGCCGGGCGTCGGGGTTGTGGTAGTCGTGCCAGGCTCGGAGTGTGGTCGCGAAGCCGTCCCTGGTGTGCCACTCGTTCCAGCGTGTGTTCAGGGCGGTCGCCAATAGGCCGCCGACGACATCCACGGAAATCTCATGGCCCGTCTCCGCTTCCATCGTCGTTGCGCGGACCGCGACTTCCGGCGGCATGATCTCCGTACCGCCCCGGACATTGATCCCGATCCCGATCAAGGGCAGGACGGCGTCGGGCGGAACATCCGGGCCGGTCGCCGTTTCGACAAGGATGCCGCTTACCTTTTTGCCAGCGAACAACACGTCGTTCGGGAAGCGGAGATGAACAGGCACGTCCGGCGCGGCGGCGGTGATCGCGTCGGCGGCGGCGACAGCGGCGACGAACGCCACCTGCCAGAGTTCGGCGAGGGGCACGGGGCTCCCGATGAACGTCCCGCAGAAGTTCGCGCCGGGCGGGGTGAACCAGGCTCTCCCCTGACGCCCCCGCCCGGCGGTCTGGTTTGACGTAACGAACAGTTCTCCCGCGACAGACGCGCCGTGTCGTTCGACATGGGCTCGCGCTTCGTCCTGTGTCGATGGCGTGCTGTCTAACGTGTGTGTTCCTCGTCCGAAATGTGGGGCAGACATGCCCCACATTTTACAGGCACTACAGGCCGATGATTGTGCCGCCGCCCGGCCCGCCGGAACCGACCACGGTCCCGCCGTTGTTCCCGCCGCCCGGAGGGGGAGTACCGGCACCTGGAGGCGTGGCGCCGTTACGTCCGCCGCCTGGCGTGACGATCCCGGACGCGCCCGGAACCTTGAGCCCGAACCGGGTGAAGATCGGGATCATCGTAATGTTCAGTAGTTTCGCGAGGTCGGCCGGGTCGGCATAGGTCAGTTCGATCCGATCATACTTGGCGGGGGCGCGGACTTCGGTCTCCTGTGCGAAGACGGCGGGCGGTAACGGGGCCGTCGTGCTCACGGTTCGTGGTTTGACGAGATACACGCCGTTGTCTACGGAGTAGGTGAGCGGCGTGGTCGAGGAGCGCAGGATAAGCCGTAGCGCGTTCTCGAACGGCATGTCGGTGACTTTCAGGTTCACGTAGCCCTGTACCGACGGGTCTATGCTGTAGTCCAACTTCGCCGTGCGGAAGATCTGCTCCAGGGCGGTGCGGATCGGAGCATCCTGTAGATCCAGGGTGACGTTCGGCAACGCGACCGGCTTGACGGTCGGGGCGGCCGACGCGCCCGCTTTGGAACCCGTGCCCGGCTTGACGAAATAGATTCCTCTTTCCTTCGTGAAAGTGAACGGCACCGTTGAGGCACGTTGGATCGCTTTCAAGGCGTCGTCGAGCGGCAGGTCTTTGGCGCTCAGGCTGACGCGCCCCTGTACGTTGGGATCGATGGAAAAGTCCACCTTCGTGGTCCGGAAGACGTTTTCCAGAACGTCGCGGAGGGGCGCGTCTTTCATCTCTATCGTGACGTTCGTTAGCGTCGCCGCTTGAGCGTGTGCGACGCGCGGGGCGGCGAGTGTAAGCGCGGCTGCGCCGAGCAGAGTGGCCGTCGATACCGCGACGATGCCGATGTTCCGGAGGGGCGAATACTGTTTCATACGGTTGTCCTTTTCCAGTTTGGTGTGGTTCTGTTGTACGGTTTAGAGTTATGAAAGCCGCCAAGCCTTCACGCAGGAAATCGGAAGAGTTTCGGCGAAAGTAGCGGACAACCCCGATACAGAAGGAGCCGACCGACAATGAAGCATTCTTGGCTCGCCATCAACCGAGTGGCTATGGAAGCCGAGCGCGAACAGTGCCGCGCCGAAGGGCGAGAGATGAACAGCGTGGAGGTGTGGTTCGATCAGGTGCTGTCCACCGATCTTTCCCGTCGCGCCAACTGGACGCCCGCGCAGAACCTGATGGACCACACGATAGAACTGCCTATCAACGAAGAGTTTCCGTTCGTCGAACCGAATAAGTTGCCCGCGATCCTCGAAGCGCGACCGCTGGAAGCGCCGGAGTTGCCCGTGCTGAATAAGCAGGACTTCGCCCACCTGCAAGATCAGGTTTCCGGCGCCTGGGCCGGACGTTGTGCCGGGTGTCTACTCGGGCTACCGTTCGAGGGGAAACAGCGGGCTCAGGCGTGGGGCTTTTTGAAAGCGATCGAACAGTACCCGCTGGAAGGCTATATCAAGTGGGATATGGTCAAGGAGCGTGCCGACCTGCAGGAGCAGTACGAACTGCAAGCGGACGATTCCGACCACGCGTGGGCGGACAGGACGAACGGCGCGATGGTCGAGGACGACGAACTCAACTTCACGGCGATGAACATGTCCGCGCTCCGTCGGCACGGGGCGGGCGTCACCCCGGCGCAGATCAGCTCCTTCTGGCTGGAGAACATGCCGATCATGCACATGCAGGCGGCCGAATGCCTCGCCTATCGCAACCTCTGCCTCGGCCTGATACCGCCCGAGTCCGCCGCGTACCGCAACCCGTTCCGCGAGTGGAACGGCGCGGCGATCCGCGGTGACTACTGGGGCTATGTCTCGGCCGGGAACCCGGAAAAGGCGGCGGAACTGGCGTGGCGCGACGCGTCCGTATCGCACGTTCGCAACGGCATCTACGCGGCGATGTGGGTGGCAGCGATGACGGCCACGGCGTTCGTGACCGACAACCCGGCGACCGTGATCCGCGCGGGACTGGCACAGATTCCCGAAGAGTCGCGGCTTACGCAGGCGATCAAAACCGTTCTGGAGTGGCGCACGAGTAACGTCA
>QQTW01002800.1_pt1 | contig 12761 bp, 10 predicted proteins | sample 1904831 | NCBI WGS metagenome assembly QQTW01 (sample SAMN09435610, study PRJNA476489) | Subsurface metagenome, whole genome shotgun sequencing project. | reverse complement strand
GCTTAGACGGACGTCTGAAGCTTGACTCCTGTGGAGAACCTCCCAGGAAACGCTGTTGGGCCCGTGATTCCTTTACCTTAAAAATCGCATTAGGTTCAGTACCTCAGGGCCTCTGGCATACTTACCGCACTGTAATCTAAAACTAGCACGGAGCAGTGTTGATATCATTCCTCGCGTAAATTTGAGTCTACCATCATTATGGAGCGCGCGACTTCCAAAGACCCTCCAGAAGTCCAATCGCTCTAGTACCGGGTGGCAACTCGTCCCGTCTCTGTCGGCAGTGTTCCATGACACTGCGCTCATAGATCGCAGTCCAATATGACCGTTGCAACGCGATCATCAACAGGGAGACCTCCCAAGTATGCTCCCCCCAGCACTTTACTCCCTTGCCTCCTTATGAACCCACCGGACTATGCACGTACCAACATTGACATTGACGCGTAGGAAACCTGAAAATCCCGGCTTCGTCGAGACGCCCGGCCGCACGTCGCGTCTCCGGCGCTCTGCGACTCCAAATGCGAAAACGAACGGTTCACCTGTGGGAGCCGCGACGTCGGCGCTTTCGGACGACAACATTGAGGTCCAGATCCCTACCAAACCTGGAAAGAGCAATGGTGTTGTCACAGAAAACTTCGACGGCACATCAGATAGAGATGACAGGTACGCAGGGGTCCAGAAACAGATGATTGATGGATGGGAAGAGGGGAAGGATCCCAGGGTGGACTATAGTGGTCACTTCGAATTCGGCGGCTCGTGGGGAGTCAGTGCGATGATGATCGGATTCCCGTGCCTGATGTGGTAAAGGAATCACGGGCCCAACAGCGTTTCCTGGGAGGTTCTCCACAGGAGTCAAGCTTCAGACGTCCGTCTAAGCCTCTGTGTCCCGCCTCTCCCGCAAGGCTTGCCCTACATTAAGACTTTAATTCTTGGTTTCTTAGTGTATTGTATGGTATCTCATGACTGCGAGAGTAGGCTTGTAGATGTATTGAGGTGCTACAATAAGTCGTGAGGGTGATACTCAGACCGGTCAAAGACCCTGAGACATCATTCGTGCTGAGGCCCATTAAAGAACGAGCGCGAGCTATTTAAACTGACCAGTGGTATTGTTAGAATGCGAGAAGTTTCATTCTGAGATCAAGCCGCTTATAACACCATTCAAAACCATGCTTAAGCGCCCCTTCGAGCGTTTGTGGTCATGAGTGTAATCTTCTTGCCCTTCTTCTTCTTGCCCACAACGGTGTTCTTACCAGGAGGGCCTGCCTCTTCAATTGTGCTTGCTTGTATCTGAGCGACCAGGTCATCCCCCTGGAGCAGATCCCGTTCCCAGCCTTGAAGCCAGCCGTCATTGTCAGAATTGTCGTGCAATTGGGGTACGGGCTGTAGTGTCGGAGAGATGGGAGCTATGATGGTAGTACCCCAGACAGTGCACGGTGCAGATGGACTAGTCGAAGGAGAGGCTAATGAGGCAAATGAGGAACCATTGTGTCTCCTCGATGATGGCCAGGGAGGTGAAGCGGAGGCGCTTGTAAAGGTTGTAGAGAAAGCTGTCATATCTGGCGCAGCCAGAGAAACCGACGGCCGAGGACTGTCCTCTCCAAAGGACTCACGAGGTACGCTAGGTCGTTTCCTCCTGGCAGCTGCCCACCTCTTGTCGTCCTCCTCTCTCTCGGCACGCGCGCGCTCCTTTTCCTCTTTAGCTTCCTTGTCCTTGTTCTTCTTCCGACGCCGCTCGATATCGGCTTTGAACTTCTCCAATACCTCAGGCATCACTACATCAGTCCAGTCACACTCCAGAAAACTAACCTCACAACCGTTAGGAAGATGCGCTAAGTATTTCGCTCGCCGTCGAAGCTCATCGTCCACTATGTGTCCAGTCGATACACGCTCGACTCTCGGAAGTATAGTAGCTGGGAACGCCGCGAAATCCCCAAATGCGGCCTTGAGTATACGAATGTCCAACGGTGATAGGTAGTAATGAAGCAACGCTTGATAAAAGTAAAATGGGGAGTTAGAGAGGTGATTCTGATCGGAGACGAATGCCTTTCCCCGAGCCTGCACCAGGGACGATTCAAGGGCGTGCGGTGCAGAAGGTAGAGGTACATTCAACGACTCCATGCTTTTCGCCACGGATAGTGCTGTTTGTTCAACTCCAGCTAGATCCAAAGAGATGGAGGACGCTTTCGTCGAGGTTATGGAGGGTGATACTGGGCCAAAACTCTGCGGCGTTGCAGAACCGCCGCTTGACTGACCTGATTTTAAGGCGTGCTGGAACACATACATCTCCGGTACACCATTAGCTAGCTCCTGAGAGAACGTTATTGGACCTCTTGGCTTCCTTTCTGTCGGCTGTTCCGGCGCCGTTGGCTGATTCCCGATTCCACTGATCCTGCTCATGGAGTCTGTGATGACAGACACTGCCTTTTTGGTCCAATGCGTCTCTTCTCCAAACATCAGCTCGTCCTCGCGCTCCTGCCGTTGCAGTTCTTGGATCTCGTGTTCGAACTGCGCCACCATATAATCTTCCGTCCCTTTCATAACTCTTGCGTAATCGATAACCTCAGCAGCAAGATACCAGGGAATATCTTCATTTTTGGGCAGCGCATCTGCTCCATCCCGAGGTAACGCTAGGGTGGTACTCGGTTCCCGCATGATAAGCCTGAGCACTACATCTCCGCCTTCGCGAGGTCTCTCGCCCTCCTGTCCGAAAAACCATCGAACGGGCCTTGTTTCAGACGTATAGATACTGTCCCAACAGATTGGGCATTTCTTCCAGCGAGCCTTCTTCTCCGGAATAGGCATGGTGTCATCCGTCGAGTGCATGTAGCGGAGCAGGCATGGTAAACAGAAGATATGACCACACTTCGCCATCCTTGGCGCCACTGGTTCCGACAAACATATAGGACAGCTCGCGGACTGTGATTGAGCGGACGCCAAGACCTGAAGGACCATGCTCCAGTCTATAGGAACATCGGCGTCAACAGCTTGCGCATGGTAGTCACCCTTCGGATTGACAATGAATCGGTAATTCGCGTATACATATCTGGATCTAGTCAGTCTGTTTCATCCGCCGTCCAATTGAATACTATACCTTGCCTTGTCAATGGCATGATAGCCAGAACCAAGTCCCCAGGTTGGGTTTTTCCGTGGGTTACGTGCATGGCTCTGATTTTGCTGATACTGCGGTCGAGGGGGCAAGGTAAAGTTCATCAAGTGAGTGATCGAGGTCTGACCTTTCCGGCTAGTTGTAGACTTCATGGTGTTCTAAGGAACACGGCATTGTAAGCGACAATTCTTGGTACTTCGAGCGAGGCTTGTCTTACGGATTCAGCAAATGTCTCCTCGTCCATGAGCCTAGGTCGCCGTTGGTTCTTGTGCTGTTTCCGACCGGATTGATTATTTCGCGCTGATGACGCAGCACGAGACGACGAGCCCGCACCAAAGCTGCCCGAGCCACCACTACGTCGCTGACTACTGTCAACTCCAGAGAAGGAAGGGGCCTGAGACTGTGAAGGAGAGGGCGTTTGCGATTGGCTGTTCACGGATTTAAGAGGCGGAAGTGCTGAGACCGAATTCGACGACATGACGGTGGCTGCACACCCTCTGCTGTTATGCTCGTGCAATAACTGCGACACGACTAACTCCCAGCACCGGTTAACTTAGGATGATTGAGAAACACGTTACCCCAGGACGGGGTCTATTGTGGAGGCGAACCTGAAGGGAAGAGTCAGGATAAGGAACCGTAGGAGGGGCTGCATAAAGTCAGTATGATCTGCATAAAGTCGTAGCGCCAAACGTCATTGGATTTACTTTGTGCCTTATTATTCTGACTTATGCAACCAAAGCTACGTAGAGAATACCTTAGCATTTGAAGTGGTCATGCACAGTAAGTTTGTTAATTGTCTGTAACTTACTCAATTCCTTTGGATGGTCTTATGAATTAAACCACCAAGTCTTCAACTCCGAATACCAGGTACGGTGGTTGATGCCAAATCTGATTATGTAAGCCGGCATGGCCTTGAGCCTCCTCGTGCACGGTCCAGGTCAATTAGCAAGAGCAACTCTCCGGGTCTCGTTCGCCGAAAGCGATCACTCAAAATAATTAGGTGAACACGACCACTGAACATCCAAAATCTGACGTCGTTCTTTAACATGTCAAATGGGTGCTTCATCTATATACCCTGCGCGAATCTAGACAAATGGGTCTAAACGCTACAATCGCCCACACAGAGCCCGGATCGCTGCCTGGTCCTCTCCAAGGCCAGTGCAGGCAATATAGTCAGTCTTCACAACCATGATGCACTCACACCTGCCGGTGGTGCCTCATGTACAGCCAACAATCCCGAGTCATTCGAGTCGAAGGCAGCATGATATGCCTTACATGCAACCGTCTGTTCACCCACAAATGCAGTACTCCCACTACCATGGCTACCAACAACACCACCCTCACGCGCACCCTCCTCCATCACAACCACATCACCAACAGTGGTATCCCTATCAATCGGTGCAAGCTCCCCTTCCGCGACAATACCAACCCTATACTCCGCACGCCATGTCACCCTATCAATCTGCAGCAGCTCCAATGCATAACCGGCCCCCTTTCACACAGCAAATGCCATCGTCATCCTCCATAGCTTCGCAAGACTTACTCTCTCCGTCGACATCGTCAAACTCCTTGAATGTCCCAACCCCGGCCTTAACTTCCTCGACGACTTCGTTACCCCGATCTCCAATACCGTATCCCACACAAAGGATGCCATTTTATCCTCCGGTGAGCATGAAAATCTACGCACTCTTGGAGATCTAGCGAATTCTAACTAGTAGCAGCTGCCATGGTATTCAGTACCTGAAGAACCTTTACCTCAAAGACATCGTCAACGTCGACGGAAACGAAAAGGACCGCAATCACCCCGAGCACCCGTCGAGCTACCATCACGGAAAGAACACGAGGAAACAAAAACTGAAGAGAACATTGTCCCTCCAACAGAACCGCCACCGCCTGCGCTTGCCAAATCGGAAAGCGAGACACCTGTGACCTCCCAAGCTCCATCCGAAGCGGACTCAACCCGAGCAACAACTCCATCTTCCGCTGTCCCACCACCAGTGCCTTCACAAACGCAACCTGCAGCGTCTGCAGCGGCGCAGGCGAAGCCTAAGCTCAGACCAGCGGTTCCATTGATACCTATCGTGCCTGTAATACCACAGCTACCGAACATGCCCAGAGCTGGCCAAAGGGTCTCGGCCAGCGCTACATCCGCATCTACGAAGTTGGGGGCTGCCAATGAGGCACCCGCAACACCAGAGCAAGCTGCGTCGCCATCTTTGTCATCTGGGGCTGATGCTGGGCGTCCGGAACCTGCACAAGCATCTACTTCGTCATCTCCGCCGGCGAGAGCTCCCCCAAAGTCCTGGGCAGATCTCGTGCGGACAAAGATGACCACCGATCCTGCAGCATCTGTGAGACCTGTCGGGACTGACACAGCCTTAAACCTAAATGACTTCAACACACCTAAGGCTGGATCCATCGTTGACGTGCTAGGCTCGTTCGGTGCATCTAGCACTCTCGATTCGAAGATCGCTTTCCTAGAGCCCAGAGGACTCGTAAATACTGGGAACATGTGCTATATGAACGCGGTAACTAGCTCCAGCCAGCTCTTCACTCTATAGTAACTAATGATGCCTGATGCCTAGGTGTTACAAATCCTGCTTTTCTGTGTTCCTTTCTATACTTTCCTTGATAGTGTTGGTAAGCGTGCAGCACATAGTTTCAAGAGCGACACGCCACTTATGGATGCCATGTAAGACATTCCTGCCCTACCGTGTATATCTTACTAAACAACTTTTCAAGGATTATCTTCCTGCGCGAATTTCCTGTGATAGATTCTGCTGTTTCGGTTGAGCAACTTCGGATGCGTTTGAAGGACAGCGAACTGGAGCAATATGGCGAGGCTTTTATCCCTGAGTTCGTATACGAGGTCATTAGGCGCCTCCCTCGGTTTTCGTCCATGCGGGTACGTAAACTCATTTCGTTTTGTGGATTTTACTGACAACGTACAGCGCGGACACCAGCAGGATGCGGAAGAATTTCTAGGGTTTCTGCTGGAAGAACTTCATGAAGAATGTGCTAAGGTCATGAGAGCCTCGGCATCAAGGTCATCATCAGGCGTTTTGAGTCCAGCCCATATGACTATTTCGTCAACGGGCGAAACCGCGCAGTTGACTCATTCGATCTCTGATAATGGTTGGCTAGAAGTAGGACCACGGCAAAAAGCGGCTGTGACTCGGTCATCGGGAGCCATCGAGGTTGAGTCACCAATCACGAGGATATTTGGTGGGAAGATACGATCGGAGCTGCGAGTCCCTGGCAAAAAAACCTCAGTGACTCTAGAACCCTACCAACCTCTGCAACTGGACATAGGGTCCCCGCATGTCAATAATATAGTCGACGCTCTGAAAGGACTGACAAGATCCGAAACTCTCCAAGGCGACTTCAACTCTCCGCGAGGCGCAGACGCCACTGCCACGAAGCAAGTCTTCATCGAGACACTTCCACCAGTACTCATTGTACATCTCAAACGCTTCCAGTACGACAACACAGGAGGAACTCAGAAGATTTGGAAAAAGGTCGGCTATCCGCTTGAGCTGGAAATCCCAAAGGAAGTCTTCCCACCACACAAGCGAGGTGGACTAATCGCCCACGGGGGCTTACCGAGATACCGCTTGATCGGCGTGGTCTATCACCATGGTAAAAATGCCAGTGGTGGTCACTACACCGTCGACGTCCGTCGGCAGGAAGGCCGAGAATGGATTCGGATGGACGACACCATCATCCGGCGCGTTCGCAGCGAAGAGGTGGCCGAAGGAGGCAGCGAAGAAGACCCGAAGGTTCTCGCCGCCGCGCTCGAACAGCATAAGCACGACCAGAATTTCGGTAGCAACATCTTCGAGCAGATGCGCCTCGACGAGGACGAAAAGGTCGTCGACGACAGTAAGGGCTGGAGTCAGGTCAACGGTGCTGGTGGTTCTGGCACGCCCACTCCGGGTGGGAAGAAATGGTCGGGAGCCATCAATGGTGACATGACGCCCGCTGGTAATTCGTCCGGGAAACGGACGCCCGTGGGCAGGGTCCCGATCAAAGATAATAAGGTGGCTTATCTACTCTTCTATCAGAAGATTACGGCCTAATTCAACTTCTTCTTTTCTTTTCGTGTAGCACCTCTTCGTTTCTCTGTGTGGCGGTGGGGCGCTTGCCAGCGAGTACAGATGCTCGTGGGGAGCGGAGCCTTGCAGCGCTGTGTTTTAAAAGTGCTTCGTAATGTGTACAGGTTGAGGTACTTGATCTGTGCATGCTGTGATGCGACTTGTAATGTGCGCAAGACATTATACGCTCCTTGCTATTTGCCCTAGAAATGTCTATACAAAGTCTATCCCTGCACGCCTCCCTTTCAAGATCAATAATTATCTCATTCCAGGTCCTGGGGTCTGTTCTGGACTCCGGGTTGGGACTAATTGGCCTCCCTAAACATCCTCCATCAACTACTTCCAATTTTGCGTGGGTACCCGTTCGTTTTTGCCAGGATCCCAGTACAAGTCTTTGAGACTCTGCACCATTGCCTTGGTGTTGCTGAGCCTTGGAGTCGGCTTGTAAGGTCTTGGTTAAGTAGAACTTTCTCAGTAAGCCTGACCGGATTGAAAATTTGCCTCTACACAGTGGCTGTAATATTTGAGAGTACCGCCTTTCTATCTGCTCATCGTGACACTCTCAGGACGTTCAAGTCATAAGGTAGTTGCTCCTGCCATCGACCTGCCTTTATTTGAATCATCTCACTTTGGCCTAGATTTGATTTTTAATCAGCGTTCTTCGATAGAAAATTCATAAAGGTTGGGAAAGGGATGAGATAACTCAATTCCAGAGGACTAGGCTGCGAAATCACATTATTGTGTCAACATCACTTTCTGGCCGTCGCAACGCTATGTTTTAGTTGGACAGTCAGATCTTCCTGTCCGTACCATTCTACACTGGATCATCAAATTCCAGCATTGTCACATTGATGAGTTTTAGTGTGTCAAGTTCAGGTATATTAATTGGCTGGAATCTATCAATAAGACCTCGGGCTTGGGTTGATAGGGCTGGTAGAGTTCGTGAATCGGGACTAGTGCCCGCTTGAGAAACCCAAGAACTCCTGGGGTTTATGTAAGGTGTGTAAATTGCCACTTGATCGCGAAGAGACCTTAACAGCACTTCTTCCAGTAACTTTCGGTGACGGTAGTACGTGTCGCAAAATCCGATCAGTTCCCATCGCCCGTCATTTGAAGTTTACACTGTCACATATCCTCCTCGGTCAAGATGCCTCGGGCTGAGGTTGGAAGTACGAAGTTCTTGAACAACAAGCTCAAATCTGTATGTAGCTGAGGCTCTGCCAGGTAACATTAAGCTAACCCATCCTTCAAGAAAGGCCTCCAGCGTCTACGATGGTATTGCCAAGCTTGCGAACGTCAGATGCGTGATGAGAATGGCTTCAAATGGTAGGGCTTCAATCCAAATTCTACAGGCAAAGCTAAGAGTTTTCAGCCATGTACAAAGCGAAGGTCATGTGCGACAAATACTCTTGATCGGTCAAGATTCCCGCAAGCATATACAAGACTACAGCAATCAGTTTCAACACGACTTCCTCCAGCTCTTACACACCTCCCACGGTGAGAAGAAAGTCCAAGTTAACCACTTCTACCAGTCGTACATCAGTCACAAAGAGCATATCCACATGAACGCAACAAAATGGTCCTCACTCACCGAATTTACCAAACACTTGGGAACGGAGGGGATCTGCCGGGTGGAAGACACGGAGAAGGGGTTGTTTATAGCGTGGATCGACAACAGTCCTGGCGCGCTGCGGCGGCGGGATGCCATTTTGAAGAAGGAGAGGCAGGACAAGGGTGACGAGGAGAGAGATCAGCGACATCTCCGGGAACAAATAGAACGAGCAAGAGTAGAAGCGCCGGCGGAGCGTGACGTAGATCTAGAAAGTCGGACGCTACAACAAAATGAGGGGGAAAAGATCAAGCTCAATATCACCTTGAAGCCATCAGCATCGCAGCCACCTGCAACCCAACCGCCTATAAGCCAAACAGCTGGAGACTTGACAACTGTGCTCGACGAGCAAGCTAGCACACTAGCCGACGGCGGTCTCACAACGAAGATTAGCACGGACGCCTCACAAAGAGTACCAGCTCCACCAATCAAGGTGTCTTTGAACCTTGGCATCAAATCATCAAAGAACGTTCTCGCTTCTAAGAAAAATGCCTTCGGTGGAAAGAAAGTGGTCATGAAGCAAGTGCCCAAGAAGATGACGGAACAGGAGCGGATCATGCTGGAGGAGAAAGCCGCTATGGAGCGAAAGCAAGCTCAGTCTGGTTACAGAAGCGAAGGTGCAAAACGACAGAAGGTTCAATGAGCTACACTGTTATGGTGCTGGCTCACGCCAGGACGTCTGGTCGAGCAGCAACACGCCTTGTTGACAAGCTACCGTGGTCATGTCGTCTTCGAAGTTTTCTGCCTCTCAGCTCAGTCGACATCGAGGTATTTTGGCAGACACTACCCACTCGAACTGTGGCTATATATGGTTGGCTTTTGTCAGCGATATCTCCAAGCCTTGGTCGTACAGGGCATACTGCCCCGAATTCGACACGCCAAAGTAAACATTACTACCCATCGTGTGTGTCCTCAGGACCCAGGAGAGAGTCTGGAGCATTACCTGTGGTGGCCGTTACCCGTGCCTGGCCTCACGACGAATGTGTGGACTAGCGGGAAGCGGCAAACGAAGTTGGCGACGTGTGAAGTGTTTTGCCGGGTGGTCTCTGCTTAAAGCATGGCATAGGAACGTGACGAGGTTGACTGAGATGGTAGCATTGGTTCGAGTTGGCGAATGTCAACTTCTCGTTCTTGGTGACCAACCAAACTCCCCGGGAGTTCGCACTTTTCCTCTTCTCGAATTATGTGTGCAACATCGACGCCTTCCTGCAGGTTGGATCTCCTTTGTGTCATCACCCATCTGAATGAGATGGACGTCTGATTCTTGCTGTGGAGTGACGACGATCCTGGGGTATTATTGATCGTACAGCATCCGTCGTTCGGGTCGAGACCCATCGACACATACCAAGACCTTCAGATCAGAGTTAGACGCCCCTTTTGTGTCACTAAGCCTCAACTGCCTCATGCTGCCGTGCTCAAGGCGCAACCTACTCTTTATTTAGCATATCTCATACGCAATTGGCTGGCCGCAGTTCAGTTAGCTTCAATGGCCACCATATTGCAGAAACTTGGAAGTGGCTACGTTGTACGCTGTAACCAATAGCAACCACTGGCAAGTCTCCGATCTGGACCTGTTTCAGCTGAATCTCACCGTGTACGTAAGGTGGATGTGCTAATGGGGAGCCAAGCGCAGTCTCCAGTAGTGGAAGCCCTGGTCGGACAGCCAATAACTATCCCTGAATTGCCGTCTTCCGGCCAAGACGGATACGTTCTGCCATCTCAGAGCAAATTTAGAAATCCTCCTTTCCTCCATCATCCATGCGTTCCTGGATCTACACGAAGCCAAGCAATTCGGAAACTACGGCAGATTATCAAGTCGAGGAACCCCAGCATCTACTTGTCTCATTCTCAACTGACGACGGTTACTAACACATTCGGGCCCGTTGACCTGTCTATAAAGAGGAGGCCTCTTGCCCGTTATCCAGCTCACCATCATCCTTCATTCTACAATCCCAAACACTCGCTTTAGTTGTGACTCTTCCAAATCGCAACCTGCAACCACGAACCGCGTCTATCTTCACGAACCTTCACTACTTCCTCAATCATCATGCTGTCCTCAAAGCTCCTTCTTTCTCTCCTCGTCGCCGCCCTGGCCGTCCATGCCCAAGAAGAAGATGGCCGAAGCACGACCGCCGCGGCAGTTTCCTCTGCCATCGCCAGCGCGGCATCCAGCGTGGCTGTAGTCACCTCAACCCGGGCCCCAGGCGACAACGACAACGACAACGATAACGACAATGATGATGATAACAGCAACAATAACAACAACAACAACAATGGCTCAACCGTCGCTCCCGCTCAACCTACCGCCACCGGAGCCAACAACAACAATGACAATGACAACGACAATGACAACGACGATGACGACGACAACGACAACGACGGGACCTCCACCCGTGCGGGTGCCGGAGCCGCCGCCACCTCGGCCGCTTCTGCTGTGACCAGCGCTCCCGCTCAATTCACCGGCGGTGCTGTCGCGAACGCGTACGCTCCCGGAGCCGTTGTCGCCGCCGCGGTGTTTGGCTTCGCGGCCGCTTTGTAAGCGAGCCAACGCTGGCATTAGAAACGAAGGTGGAGGCAAAAAGGGGGCAAGGGTTGGGTTTGGTGAAATGGAAGAGGGCAAGGGTGATTGGCGGAGTGAACTACTGAGCGTTGCCAAGGGGTTGGCGAATGTAAGGTAGTGACTTAGGTAGTAGTAATTTAATGGGACCACTTAGTCGTACACTATAGAACTACCTATGCATATACACCATAGTTCTTTTTAATTGGCTTTACGTCCGCCAAGATCGCCGCCAAGATCGCCAAGATCGCCGCCAAGATCGATGTCCAGCCTCATTGCGTGACGAATCGGTCGATCTGGCGTATTGTTTAATGGACTGTATACGTAAGGTATAGGTAGGGTTAGGTACCTAAGGTAAAGGTCAGGTACTGGACAATAATACCTTCGTCGTGTGCTGTGCCCTGCTCAAACATATGAGGCGCGAACTGAACGTATTATGGGAGCCCCTCAGATGGACGAGCATGGCACTACCTTAATACTGATTCGTGTAAGTACTGTACCTTAGCTAAATCTCACCTAACGCCCCGTAAATTCTTTCTGACGTAAGCGGCTGATTGGTATTAGGGCAATGCCGCCATAGCCAGGATAGTTCTGCAACCAATGGCCATCTTCCGACATGCTTCGAAAGAGGCAGCGCTTGGTCAAAGGGCCTTCCCGAATCCCGGAACGAGGCGTTCTGCGACCCAATTTCAGGCACACAAGAACCGAAAATGCCGGATTCCCGTCCTGGCTAAGTGAAGCTTGTCGATGGGCCTTGCAATGAAGTGTCTTTTACGACCAAGGGCCAATTCAGTTGCTATCACCATCGTGACACAATCAAGGCGATGCGCGCATCAATGGTCTTGGCAACCGGCAAAGTCGGTCGTGGCAAGACAGAGCCAAAGAACGCACAGGGTAGTTACTCGTTTCTCCCACGTTTGCGAAGAGGAATGGCAATCCCAAGACTCGGACCTAGCACAGCCATCTTGGATCTTGGCCTCCTCTCCTGAATTACGACGAAGACGATGCACCTCCTCCCCCAATCCATCATCTCGCACCCGTATTACAACCAAGGTCTCAAAGCCCTACGCTTCCTGCAATTCCTCCTAGCCGTCGTCTCCCTTGGCTTGTTCAGTGCACACCTGGCGCGGCTGGTCGGCAAGGTCAACGTAGCTCATGGAGTCGTCGAAGGGATTATCGCGTCGGCCGTCATCTACACGGGCATCGCGACGCTGGTCGTATATCTGATGGAGACGGATCATCTGACTGTCAAGGTGTTTTTGATGCTGATGGATATCGTCTTTGTGGGTGCGTTTGTTGCGGTGGCGGTTTTGACGGCGCCGGGTGGTCGGGCAGCTCTCGCACGTTGTCGAGGTGCATCGTCTTCGTCGTAATTCAGGAGAGGAGGCCAAGATCCAA
>QQTW01002799.1_pt1 | contig 12765 bp, 2 predicted proteins | sample 1904831 | NCBI WGS metagenome assembly QQTW01 (sample SAMN09435610, study PRJNA476489) | Subsurface metagenome, whole genome shotgun sequencing project. | reverse complement strand
GTTCCCAATCTTGGGCGAATTCGTCAAGCGATACACGTCCTCGAAGTACTCCTTCGTGATCTCAAACGGCCTGGCCGTGACGTTGGGGATGTACTTGCCGACCAACTTGCCCGGATCGATGGAGGTCTTGTTGATCTTCTTGAGCAGAAAGCTGCGGAACGGCTTGACACCGGACCGCAGGAAGGTCGAATGGAAGGGCACGTCGATGCCCTTGAGCGGAATCGTCGCGAAGCCGCGCTCGAGCTCGATGGGCTTCGACTTGGCCTCCGTCTGCTTGGCGCACTCGCGGATGATCTCTCTGAGATGGGCCTTGACCTCCTCGAGCGACATCTGCTGGGTGAGGGCCTGGATATCGATCTTCTGAGCCTTGAGGTAGTTGAGCACGTTGGTGAGACAGTCGAGCGCGCGCAGGTCGCCCGCGCAGACGTACTGCATGTTGGCGACGTTGTAGTTGACAATCTCGAGCAACCAGCCGGTCTCGTCGGCGATGTTCTCGACGACGTACTGCAGCGCTTGCTCGTTGAACGTCTTCGAGATCCGGCTCGGGTTCACCGCGCACATGGCGTAGTTCGACCGGCCGGTCTCGTCACGCTCGACCGCGACCTGCATTGTCAGGCCCCGGTAGAAGACGACAGACACGAGGCTCTCGATCGGCATGACCTCGGCCAGCGCCGCGAGCGCAGAGTACTCGCCCAGCGAGTGGCCGGCGAAGCTGCTGTCGCGCTGCACGAGGCCCTTGGAGCGCATGTCCTCGAACGACGCCTTTTCCATGAGCGTCAAGGCCGGCTGGGTGAATTGAGTGGCGGACAGTAAGCCGGTAGGCGAGCGGTAGGTGTATGATGTCGTCTCGTCGGTGATGTCCTTGAAGATCTTTTCCGTCTTGACCGCGCCATCGCTGCCCACGGTCTCGAATGTCATCGACATGTAATTCTGGCGGATTGCTTTGCCACGCGGACCGCCGAAGTGGATGGTGAGCTCTTTCGGATTATTCTTGACAATGTTGGTAATGGCAAAGCCTGCAAGAAATCAGTAAATGCCAATAGCGGAATGACCGTCGAACTGACCATAGTTGTCCAAGAAGTGCTTATCCGCTCTGTCCCAGACCTCTCTCGCGACGGCACTGCTCGCGTACAGATCCATACCCATACCCTGCTCCTGCGAGCCCTGACCGGTGAACACGTACGAAGACACAGGCTGCTCCACCTCGGCCTCACCCAAGAGCACCTTCTCCTCCGACTCTTTATTGCTGGCCTCGACCTTGACAATCTTTCTCCCCGACACCATGCCCACATGCTGCAACTTGACGTCGATCACGTCGTCCGGCAACACCATCCCGACCAGAGACGCATGGAAGCTCCTAACTCGACCGACATTATTCTCCGCAGCCCACGTCTCGACAAGACTCCTGACCGCCGCGCTCGTGTACATGCCGTGAGTGATAGTCCCAGGCAGATTTGCATAGCGCGAGAACACTCTCGACACGTGGATGGGGTTGTAATCGCCGGACACGCGAGCATAGGTGTCGTTGGCTGCGGGAGCCTTGAACAGCAGCGGCGTCTTTCCGTTCAGGGGAATCGCGTTCTCGAAGTACACGGGTTGGTCCAGGGCCGATCCGTTGCGCTGGAGGTAGTCGAGCACCGGGTTTCCGTGGGAGACGCCGGCTTCATACTCGACAGAAGCGATCTGGATAATTTCCTTCGACGGCAACTCGAGCAGGACTTCGCCGACCGTCTCGACCGAGCTGAAAACAGTCTTGTTCTTGAAGTGGACAAGGCTCTGCAGCTTGAACGTGAGCGTCTTGTTGAGCAGATCGAAATCCGAGTCGTCCATGCGGAACCACTCCTTGGAGCGCAACACGGCCACATCCTTGGTAGTCGCCAGATGCAGCTGCAGTGACGTCTCGGTCTTTCGCTGGAAAGTATTCTCAAAATCACTGTACACTCCACGGTACAGAAACTGGCTGGTGACCTCCATGACCGGCGCGCCCTCGCGCGTGATCGTGCCGCAGACCTCGACCATCTTGCCTGCATCCTGATTGATGACGGCGTTGACGCGGGCCGTGGTGTCGAGGACATCGCCTTTCTTCAGCGGCTCCGCGCCTGGGATCATCCGGAAGGCGTTCGAGAGATGAACCAGCTTGAGCAGGTCACCGTCGATCTGCCTCGGGAAGATGGGCTTGGTGATGGCCTTCCAGCCCGCCACGATGGCAAAGTCCATGGGCGCCAGCACTTCCTTGCCGGGCCGGTCGACGTAAGCCTCTTGAGTGTTGCCGACTGCGTGGACGAAATCGTTGATCGCCTCGCTGGTGACGGTCACGCGTCCACCTTCGAAGGTCGAAGTGACGGGGAGGTCGAACGGGACCTGTTCCTCGCCGAACCATATGAGGTAGTAGAACTGCTTGATCGTGTCGTTCTTCTGCTCCATGACCTCCCGGATTGGCGCATAGCCGGTTTCCGGGTGGTATGTGTATCGCAGGGGCAGAGCGGCAGGTGCGCCCGTGGCCGTCCGACCTTCGATCAGAAGGACGATGATGTGTCGACCGTCTTGAATCCTGATGTCCACTGTTTGTTTCATCTTTCCGCCCACCGAGGGCTCCTTGACGGTAATGATGGTCTTCAGTGGATCGTGCGGATTGGTAATTTCGACCACCATTCCCGGTGTGGGAGCGAAGATTCGATGCATCGGATTAGACTGAAAACGATGGCCTTGCACAAAGATGTCTGTCGTGAAGAACGCGTGCCTCCAGGAGTAAGTCTTCCCGGCGAGCAGCTGCAACCAGGAGCTGTTGTCAGGCAATGTGGCGTTGGGCGTACTCGAAAGGCGATAGACGACCTTGTTGTCGATTTCAGAGACGGTGAGGCCTTCGACGTCAACTTCGTCACGGTCCTCAACCAACTTGCCACCGAAATACTCAAGGATGGGAATTTGTGATTCGTCGCCATCATATACGTCTCGAATCAGCCCCTTGATATGGTCTTGGTGAACGCCGTCCAGAATCTCTTTCACCGGCTGATCGACAATATTGGAGTACTTGGCTGCCATTGGACCCTGGAGGATACAAGTCCGACCGACATCCTGGTCGACGACCGCTTCCAGATCCTCCGACTGCCAGAGGGAGTCTTTCTTGAAGAAGTACTCGAAATTCTCGTCCAGAACCGGCACGAAAGGAACGGGTTTCTGACCACGGCGTTGGCAGAGCAAAAGGAAATGCTGAACGTCCTGAGCGTTGATGAGCTGAGTGTTGGCCTCGGGGTACTCCTTGAGAACTTTCTCGACGACCGCGTACGGGTCGTTCAGCTCAGAGTAGTTCTGGATCAACGAAGCCTTTCCTTCGGAGCCGGTGAAGCGCTCCTCGACCCGACGGATGAAGTCTCCAGTCAGAGTCGCAAGCGACTTGTCGATCCAGCGGGACTCGTGCCGGACGTACATGAGGTCCACCATGCGTCGGATGACCTCTGCATATGTCATATCTTCCAGGTCTACAGACTCGCCGGCCGAGTTTCGCCCGAACCAGACCTTCTGGAAGTCGTCGTTGAGTTTCTTGATGATGTACTCCCGCTGCTTCTTGAGCTCTGCCACGCGCTTGGCTTTGTCGAGGCTGAAGATCTTCTTGTCCATCTCGGCCCAGAAACGGACGCCGCGTGTGGCGAGCTTGTGGATGGGCTCTCCCATCTCCGAGCGAACGGTGATGACGCCGCCGGCTGGACCCTTGTAGGTTTTTTCCCACTCGGAGTCGTCGAGACCTTCGGCTTCGGTGATGGCTTTCTTCGCATTTTTCGAAGTGTGGACCTCTTTGGCGGTCATCATCCGACTGCCAAACAGACAGCCGTCGAACGGCATGGAGGGGTATCCGAAACGGTTGGACCAGGTTCCTGTTAAATAGGGATAGGTGTCTTCGGACCCGCCAAATCCGCTGCCAGCAACGAGGATCAGATTGTCGCACTTGCGGATGCGGCCGTACATTTGGAGTATCGGCTGATGGAAGTCCTCAAAGGAGTGATGCCCTCCGCCCCGACCACCGGTCCATTGCAACATGACCGGGAAGGTAGGATTGGCTTTGGCGATGTTGATGACTTGTTGAATGGCCTCCACGGAGCCTGGCTTGAAAGCAATATGCTTGATTCCCAGAGTTTCAATGTACTCATTGGCGACCTCAATCGACGGAACTCCTGCTCCAATGGTGAGTCCCTCGATGGGGACACCCTCAGACCTCAGCTTTCCGATCAGAGGAATCTGCCAAGCCATGGCGCGCGGGTTCACGTAGATGAGGTTGATGGTGATACCTCGTCCGGCGGGAGTCGACTGCTCGATCTTGGTGACAGCTTCTGTCATGGTCTTCTCGTTGTAATAACCACCACCAGCCAACTCAATCTCGTAGCCGGCATTCATGGTGGCCGCAACAAAGTCCCAGGGAACAGTGCAAGGAGTCATGCCTGCGACCATGATCGGCGGCAGGCCGAGCAGTCTGCTCATCTTGGTGTCCACGAACGTCGGTCCGACCTGCACCTTGACGAGCCTAGGTCCGAATTCTTTGACCCAATCGACCGCATACCGGACTGCGTGTTCGGCATCTCGGTCGAAGACCTCTGGCTTGTAACCCACTTCGGCGTTTGTGCCGTCAATGGCTCCTGCGAGGATCACACGAACTCCGGTACCGTCCTTGTTACGGTTGGTGAGCACACCTAGACCGGAGATACCTCCAGGACCAAAGTCGAGGATGTGCGTGGCTCGGGGGAAGACGGTTGCCTTCTCCCAGTCGACAGGGTCGTGAGTGATGAGACGCACGAGGGCCGGGACCACATTGCCAGTCTCTTGGTCACGAATGTCTTTACCCGTGCTCGTATCGAACATTGGAATGCCCAGACTCTTGACGTCTATCTCCACGTCCTTGAGATCCTCCTCGATGAGTTTGTGTGCTTCGGAGAGATACGGGCTGTGAAATGGAGCCGTGATCGGCAGGAATCGGTTCACGAAGCGGACTTTACGCTCCGAGAACGGGATTCGAGTCTGGTCCAGCCCGGTGGGAGCTTTCACCTTGCGCAGTCGCAGATTGAGGCCGTACAGCGAGATGGGAGGTCCCGTGACGACAGAGTTCCGGGCACTGTTGAAGAGGGAAATTGCGATATGTCGCTCTTCCGGAAGATGTTCATTGGTGGCGTCGATGTGAGACTGGAGAGCTGCTCTGGAAAGGTCACGGACTGACAACATGGGCGAGGGCGTTCCTTCGCCATTGTCGATTGAGTCTTGCAGCACAGATGGCGTGAGCGATGTTCGAGGGTACGCCTGCTGGCTGCGGCAGCCGATCCAGAAGAGTATCGTGAGTGCATCCATGGCAACCTTTGCAAAGGAGTCCCAATTGTCAGCGGCCGCAATGGCCGTCGCCGTTACCACACCCTGCGAGTGGCCGGTTGCACCACAGAAGCGCTCCCTGATCTTGCCGGGGTGGCTTCCAAGCACGCGGCAAGTGACGACGTAGTGTGCGAGCTGAGTGAGTCCAATCAGGGGAAGACTGACGGGAGCTGAGATAAGATAGTCGGTGTCTGGCTGCGAATCCCGGTGGTGCAACCATCGCATGACATCCAGTCCCTGGACGTAGAGCTTTTCGGCCCGGTGGTCTCTTGACAACGCCTGCAGATGTGTTGCGGCAGCGGTGATCAGTTCCACCACAAAGACATTGTACGTGTTGTAGACCTCACGCAACTCTTCGAAATACTCTTCAATGTTGCCTTGGCCTCCGAAAATGGCGTACAGGAACGCATTCTCGTCGTCGGCCTCACGGAGGAGTGCCGACTCGTGAGGCTTGATCGGTCTTTGAGCAGCAAAGCGAGCTGCGTAGTACGACCGGACCGTGATCTCCTTCTTCTGGACTATACCCGGCAGCGAAGAAGCGAGCGCGTGGACCTCATTCCCGCGGAGGAAGGCACGCTCGAATTCGTTCAGGACGAGCTTGAGGACTTCACCGAAGGGACCCTCGTCGTCTTCCTCTTCGAGCTGGTCGGCGATGAAGCCGAGGAATCTGGCAACCAGTTCCGGCACGGACGAAGGCTCTTCGTCCTGAGCGAGCTCGTCTGTCGGCGCGGGGAGAGTGCTGACGAATGCATCCTTGAGCTGGGAGGCGTTGAAGTGGAGGGCGGTCGGGATGAGGAAGGAGTGCTCGAGCGAGCCGTGGGAGAGAGGGAGAGGCCGCAAGGAAGCACCGGACCGTGGCGTGGCGATGCCCGTCTGAGGCCCTGAGCCGTACATGACGGGCTGTGAAGCGGAGGAGTTCGTCCGAGGATTGTGCACCAGCTGTTGGAAACGAATTGAGCAATTCGTACGATGAGCAAATCTCAAGAAACAATTTTCAGCTCACTAAAAGGTCAAATCAATTGCTGCTCCTCTGACAGCTTCCCTGCCGTGGTAGGTAAAGCAAAGAAGCCCTTCAACCGCAACAGCCGGCAGCAGCGAAGCCCTCAATCCGGTAGGAAGGAGTGACAATGATATGGAAACGAGCTCGTTGAAGGAAGAGCACAGGATTGAGAAGGTATTGGCAACGATTGACTTTTATGTGGTGGTTGAGGAGTTCCTGCCCAAACCTCGAGGTTGTCGAGCTTGATAGTCGGGAGCTGTTCGGGTTAGGAAAAAGTCTGGGTGACGGTTGAACGGTTGACTGCAGGTGGGACGGCAGCCGGGAACCTGGGTACCGGAGTTTAGCCAGTGGGTGACCAGTAAGCGTTGAGCGGTGGGTGACAGGGGTCCGCCGCCCGTTGGGGCTGCACTCGCTGATCGGCGGAGGAAAAAAGCTTGAAGCTTCTCGTCTGATTTTTTTGCTTGTTGGATTCTCAGCGTGGTTGGTGAAGCATCTTGCACCTGGTCCGAAGCTTGCCCAGGTGTAGCTGACATTTGTTCCTACCTAGGGACGACGGAGTAGTAGACTTCCATGTCGTGATAGAGGCTTGACTCAATGGCTGCTCTCCACGATTCATTCCTTGAGAGCTTCCGTCCCATCATCATCATGCATGGTCGCGCCTGCCTCGGCCGATAAATAACGGGCCGTCTCAATTCTCTTATCTTGGCATAAACGCAGGATCGGGACTCATTGCTAGCTCCGATTGGCCCGATAAGCCAGCGCTAGTCATATCTGACCGTAAAGTTACCGAGCAAAGTCCAGGTACCTGAGTCCTTCCCCAATCGAGACTCGTTGGGCGCCTTCCCTCCAACCAGCTTCTCCCCACGCATACAACGAGAAGAGATCTCGAGACTAGGGACTCAAAGTCGGCATCAGACATCACAGGCTTCGACCTTCAAGACAATCCCATCCTGCGCGTGGACTCAAGCTCGATTCGCCGTTTCCTCACTCTTCTCTGCCTCTCTCTTGCCGTCTATACTATACTTCTCTCTCAACTTCTTCGAAAAGCCATCGAGCCTGTTTACATCTTTCCCAAGCGTCTCTTCGAGAACCTTACTTGTCCAAGTCCGAATGAGCTCTTCTCTCGACTAGCTTGAGACATTGTTCTGCCAAAGCTGCGAGCTTTGGAGCGTTGGAGCTCTTCCACCTTCTACTCTTCGATTCCTGTTCCCTCTCCACCAGCCACCATGCGTCCCGAAGTTGAGCAAGACCTTGCACACACCCTTCTCGTCGAGCTCCTCGCATACCAATTCGCTTCTCCCGTCAGATGGATCGAAACACAAGATGTCATCCTCGGCGAGAAGACCACCGAGCGAATCGTCGAGATTGGGCCGGCAGACACCCTCGGAGGCATGGCCAAGAGAACTCTAGCTTCCAAGTACGAGGCCTACGATGCCGCTCGTACCGTTCAGAGACAGATTCTCTGCTACAACAAGGATGCAAAGGACATATACTACGATGTTGACCCCGTGGTGGAGGAAGAGCAGCCATCTGGCACCCAAGAAGGTGCACCTGCTCCATCTTCAGCACCTGCGGCTTCCGCGTCAACGGTGGCAGCTGTGCCGGTCGCTCCCAGCTCTGGTCCTGCAACACAAGTTCCCGATGCTCCCGTCTCGGCCACCGACATTCTTCGGGCCCTGGTTGCCCAGAAGCTCAAGAAGCCTCTGATGGACATTCCATTGAGCAAGGCTATTAAAGACCTGGTTGGTGGTAAGTCTGCCATCTTCTTCGAGGAGTTTTAGTATGACATCTGACTCGATTCTCTCATCAGGAAAGTCAACACTGCAAAATGAGATTCTGGGAGACTTGGGCAAAGAGTTCGGCTCAACGCCGGAAAAGCCTGAAGACACACCTTTGGACGAACTGGGTGCTTCGATGCAAGCTACCTTCAGTGGCCAACTCGGAAAGCAATCCTCCTCGCTGATTGCAAGGATGGTGTCTTCCAAGATGCCGGGAGGCTTCAACATCACAGCCGTGCGAAAGCACCTAGAAACACGGTGGGGATTGGGCACAGGACGTCAGGATGGCGTGTTGCTCCTTGCACTCACCGCGGAGCCTGCATCACGACTGGGCTCCGAGAACGACGGCAAGGCATGGCTCGATGACATGACTACCAAGTACGCGTCAATAGCCGGTGTCAATCTCTCCTCGACTACTGCCAGCGGTGAAGCTGCCGCGGCTGGTGCCGGCATGATGATGGATCCGGCCGCCATCGACGCATTGACCAAAGACCAACGAGCGCTCTTCAAGCAACAACTCGAGCTCTTTGCCCGGTATCTCAAGATGGATCTCCGGGCTGGCGACAAGGCATTTGTAGGCTCCCAGGCAACTACCAGCGCCTTGCAGGCCCAACTGGATCTGTGGAGTGCCGAGCACGGTGATATCTATGCCTCTGGTATCGAACCTTCCTTCACACCTCTCAAGGCGAGATTGTACGACTCTTCCTGGAATTGGGCTCGTCAGGATGCATTGAGCATGTACTACGACATCATCTTTGGACGTCTGAAAGCCGTCGACCGCGAAATCGTTAGTCGGTGCATCAACATCATGAACCGCTCGAATCCGCTCTTGCTCGATTTCATGCAATATCACATCGACCATTGCCCTACCGAACGCGGCGACACATACGAGCTTGCCAAGTCCTTGGGAGAGCAGCTCATCGAGAACTGCAAGGATGTTCTGGGAGTGCCTCCGGTATACAAGGATGTCGCAATCCCAACCGCGCCCCATCTCGAGATCGACGCACGAGGAAACATGAACTACGCCGAGGTGCCACGGCCCAGCGTCAGAAAGCTCGAGCACTACGTCAAGGAGATGGCGGACGGTGGCAAGCTTTCCGAGTATGGCAACCGCACCAAGGTGCAGAACGATCTGCAGCGGATCTACAAGCTCATCCGGCAACAACACAAACTGTCCAAGTCCTCCCAGCTACAGATCAAGAGCCTGTACAGCAACGTGATCCGCTCTCTCTCCATGAACGAGAGCCAGATCATACCTGCCGACAACGGCAAGCACAGCCAGGCCAAGCGCGGAGGGAAGAACGGGCGGACCAACGGCCAGATGAAGAACGGCAAGGTCGAAACGGTTCCCTTTTTGCACTTGAAGAGAAAGGATCCAAATGGCTGGGAGTACAGCAAGAAGCTTACGGGCATCTACCTGGACTGTCTCGAAAGAGCGGCCAGTTCCGGTGTCTCATTTCAGGGCAAGAACGCTCTGATGACCGGCGCAGGGGCTGGATCCATCGGTGCAGAGGTTCTGCAAGGCTTAATCAGCGGCGGCGCCAAGGTCGTCGTCACTACCAGCCGCTTCTCTCGCCAGGTCAACGAGTACTATCAGTCCATGTACAGCCGGTACGGTGCGCGAGGATCGCAGTTGATTGTCGTGCCCTTCAATCAGGGCAGCAAGCAAGACGTGGAGGCTCTCGTGTCGTACATCTACGATTCCAAGAAAGGACTCGGCTGGGACATTGACTACATCGTCCCCTTCGCAGCAATTTCTGAGAACGGCCGGGAAATCGACGGCATCGACTCCAAGTCCGAGCTCGGCCACCGCATCATGCTGACCAATCTCCTGAGACTGCTAGGCTGCGTCAAGACCCAGAAACAGCTGCACGGGTACGAGACACGTCCTGCTCAGGTCATCCTGCCGCTGTCGCCCAACCACGGCACCTTCGGAAACGACGGCCTCTACGCCGAATCCAAGATCGCTCTGGAGACCCTCTTCACCAGATGGCATTCGGAGAGCTGGGGCTCTTTTCTCACCATCTGCGGCGCGGTTATCGGTTGGACGCGTGGAACGGGCCTCATGGCTGGCAACAACATCGTTGCCGAAGGCATCGAGAGCTACGGTGTGCGCACCTTTTCCCAGCAGGAGATGGCGTTCAACCTCTTGGGGCTCATGTCGCCCGCGATAGTCAACCTGTGTCAGGTTGAACCCGTCTGGGCCGATTTGAACGGCGGCTTCCAGTACATTCCCAACTTGAAAGACCTCATGACCGACCTACGCAAAGAATATGTCGAGACCAGTGAGATTCGAAAGGCTGTGACGAAGGAGACGGCTATTGAGAACAAGGTTGTCAACGGGGAGGGTCATGAAGCTCTGTACAAGAAGGTGTCAGTCCAGCCGAGAGCGAACCTGCGCTTCGAGTTCCCGAAAGTCCCTGACTGGGAGACTGAAGTCAAGCCCTTTAACGCCGACCTCAAAGGCATGGTGGATCTGGACAAGGTTGTGGTTGTCACAGGCTTTTCCGAGGTCGGACCTTGGGGCAACTCGAGGACCCGCTGGGAGATGGAAGCCTACGGAAAATTCTCTCTCGAGGGATGCGTCGAGATGGCGTGGATCATGGGCCTCATCAAGAACCACAACGGTCCGCTCAAGGGCAAGAGCTACTCCGGATGGGTCGACGCCAAAACGGGCGAGCCTGTCGACGACAAAGACATCAAAGCCAAATATGAGAAGCACATCCTGGAGCACTGCGGTATCCGTCTGATCGAGCCCGAGCTGTTCCAAGGATACGACCCGAAGAAGAAGCAGCTCCTCCAGGAGATCCAGATCCAGGAGGACCTCGATCCGTTCGAGGCCTCGAAGGAGACTGCCGAGGAGTTCCGACGCGAGCATGGCGATAACGTCGAGATCTTTGAGATTCCGGAGTCTGGAGAATACACTGTTCGTTTAAAGAAGGGAGCCACTCTTCTCATCCCCAAGGCTTTGAGATTCGACCGATTCGTGGCGGGCCAGATCCCAACCGGATGGGACGCTCGGCGCTATGGTATCGGTGAAGACATTATTTCTCAGGTCGACCCTGTCACGCTGTTCGTCCTTGTCTCCACCGCAGAGGCGCTCTTGTCGTCTGGCATCACCGATCCGTATGAATTCTACAAGTACGTGCACATCTCCGAGGTTGGCAACTGTATCGGTTCTGGCATCGGCGGTACCAGTGCTTTGAGGGGTATGTACAAAGACCGGTTCTTGGACAGGCCGTTGCAGAAAGACATTCTCCAAGAATCGTTCATCAACACCATGAGCGCATGGGTCAACATGCTGCTGCTTTCATCCACCGGTCCCATCAAGACCCCGGTCGGAGCGTGCGCCACCGCCGTGGAGTCCATCGACATCGGATATGACACCATCGTCGAAGGAAAAGCCCGAGTCTGTTTTGTTGGAGGCTTCGACGATTTCCAAGAGGAAGGCTCGTACGAGTTTGCGAATATGAAAGCTACCAGCAATGCCGAGGACGAGATCGCTCATGGAAGGACACCAAAGGAGATGTCGCGTCCCACCACCACGACGAGAAACGGCTTCATGGAGTCTCAGGGTTGCGGCATGCAGATCATAATGCAAGCTCAACTCGCGCTGGACATGGGCGTGCCGATTTACGGTATTCTCGGATTCACCGCTACCGCCACCGACAAGATTGGGAGATCCGTGCCGGCGCCTGGGCAAGGTGTGCTCACCACCGCTCGCGAGGCTGCCTCGAAATTCCCATCGCCTCTGCTGGACATCAAGTACCGCAAGCGCCAGATGGATCTTCGCAGGCAACAGATCAAACACTGGCAGGAGTCCGAGCTGCTTTACCTGCAGGAACAGGTGGCGGCGATGAAGTCCCAAGGACAGGAGTTCAACGAACCCGAATACCTCCAGGACAGAGCGGAGCACATCGAGCGCGAGGCCAAGAGGCAAGAGAAAGAGGCATTGTTCGGTCTCGGCAACAACTTCTGGAAGCAAGACTCGAGCATCGCGCCGCTTCGCGGGTGCTTGGCGACCTGGGGCTTGACGATCGATGATCTCGGCGTGGCTTCCTTCCACGGCACGTCGACAGTAGCCAACGACAAGAACGAGTCCGACGTCATCTGTCAGCAGATGCGGCATCTAGGCCGCAAGAAGGGCAACGCGCTGCTCGGCATCTTCCAGAAGTATCTGACCGGTCATCCCAAGGGCGCGGCTGGAGCATGGATGTTCAACGGCTGCTTGCAGGTCCTCAACACAGGCCTCGTTCCCGGAAACCGCAACGCCGACAATGTCGACCAGGTCATGGAGAAGTTCGACTACATCGTCTACCCTAGCCAGACGATCCAGACCGACGGCATCAAAGCCTTCTCGGTCACATCCTTCGGCTTCGGCCAGAAAGGCGCACAGGCCATCGGCATCCACCCGCGTTACCTCTTCGCCACGCTCGACCACGCCCAGTACCAGACGTACAAGCAGAAAGTCGAGGCCCGCCAGAAGAAGGCATACCGCTACTTCCACGACGGCCTCATCAACAACACCATGTTCCGCGCCAAGGACAAGGCCCCCTACGACGACGCCCAGATGCCCGACGTCTTCCTCAACCCGGACGCGCGCGTCAGCCTGGACAAGAAGACCGCCAGCTACGCGTA
>QQTW01002798.1_pt1 | contig 12766 bp, 12 predicted proteins | sample 1904831 | NCBI WGS metagenome assembly QQTW01 (sample SAMN09435610, study PRJNA476489) | Subsurface metagenome, whole genome shotgun sequencing project. | reverse complement strand
GGGAGTCCGGAGTAGAACAATATATAGGATATCACCTCCCGTCCACATAACTCGCAAGCAATCGATCAACAAACGTCACTCCATCAGTTACCTCGGCCGATGCCATGCCCGTCGATCCCATATGCATCCCGACCACCGTTGAGTCACCCTCGACACTTCCACCCTCGACCGGCGTAACCACCACAGCATCGACATTGACATTGACTTCCTGGCTGACCAGAATGCCACCCCACGGTCGGGGCTCGGGAGCTGTTTTCGGTGGCTCGGGCGTGCACACTTGGCTCCAGCGTCGTTCGAGGGACGTCAATCCCAACCACGACCGGCGTTGTCCCGCCAGTGGACGCGGAGTCGGGGTCAATCTCGGCACGACCTCGCTCGGGGGTCGATACACGACGGTTGATTGCGTCGTCGACTCCACCACGGGGGCAAAGTCGCGATGGACCTGTCGCGCAAACGCCTCGTGGGCGGACGCGGGCCCGTACGCATACTGCTGACATCGGAAGAAGCTGAGCGGTAGAAAAACATGTCGACGCGGGTTGGGCGCTCGGGCATGGATGGGCACCATCAACCGGACGGCAATGAGCGTCGCTCGACCACCGAAATACGACTCGTTTCCACCGCGACTGGGCGTATGCACAGGCTCGGCCACGAGTCGGGCTTGCTTGAACAGTTGTTCCTCGCCCAGGTCGTCCGCTAAACCCGTGAGAGCCGTTCCAAGCTGAGCGGCAAACGATGATGGCTCTTTCTCGGCATCACCCATCATCTCGCCGTGCTGACGCAGCCAGTCGAGACAGTTGACCACCGTCCATCCGTTCATCCGCAGCAACATCGCCACGTGACTTTCGTCGAGGGCCGCTAGGCCGAGTGGTCTCGATGGAAGCAAGTTCCGTGCATTGCGTCGGACGAGCACGTCAAACGCGCCACCCACTGTGGCTCGGAGAGCAAAACAGACGAGGTGCACGCCTGCCTCGAGCGTGCGTTCTGTCGAGGACGCCGTATAATACCGCATGCTCTCGAGATGGGTCATGACCTCGGCAGAGTCCACCTGCAGCGTCTCGGCGAGGGTCTCGAAGATGAGTGGGAGAGCGGTGAAGCGGAAGCCGTGCGATTGCAGTCGGTCAGCTTCCGTCTTGTCGGTGCGTCGGACGAGAAACAGCAGCTGGCCGGGACCGAATGGAGCCAGGGAAGGAGGGTTCGCCTCGAGATCAGACGCCCGACGTCCACCCGTGACGGCGGCGGTCGACGAGTGGAAAAAGTCTGCCAAGGAATGCTTGCAGGGCTCGCATGTGCCCGTATTGACCACATCGTCGTACAGCACGCCCAAATGGTCCAGCGGTTCGCCCATCTGCTTGGCCAGATCAACAGCCGCCACGCAGAACATCTCTCGAAAGCGAATGGCCTGCTCATCCGCCTCGTCGAGGGTGGCCGCCTCCGTGCCTCCGGGAGTCGTCTGGTACGTCGTCATTGGAGCTGCGTGATCATGAAGATGATGGCGCATGCATGGGAGAAGATCGGTCATGGCCCTCCAGTTACGTGAGGCCCGGAACGCCCAATGAAAAATTGGATGGCCCACGCTAAAGACTTCGCTAGCAGCCTACGTCAAATTAGTTTAAAATCGGCATAGCGAAGGTGTTTGGATGGAAGGAAGGGGGCAGTCTATATCCATCTGTCTATGGGAGGCAGAGACACCATGGCATCGCGGTCGGCGCCTTTCGATATATTGTAATTTACCTGCCAAATATATATGGCATCAATTCGGAGTATTTTCAGTCATCTTTCTTCACGAGAGCTCCCACGCATGCATGAGAGTATTCACCGCCAGCACGACCGTGAAGACGTTTCTTTTGGAGCTCGATCATCAATTGATATTCGAACGCGCAAGCGCACGCCAGTCTACGCGGGTGATTATATAAATGGGACAGCTGGACAGTAACCGCCAACCAGAGGCTCGCAACTACCAACATTGGGTTCGCATCATCATCGTCATCGTCAGGTTGATGAAGGTTGGCGAACCCTCGTCATGAGTCTGATGGAGAAAGGGTCATATCACCATCGTTAGTGTGATGAAGGTTAAGGCACGCTCGTAAGGCTGATGCAGGTGTCTCCGTCGTAAGTGTGATGATGTACTGTAACTAGTTTTCATCGTAAGGCTGATGAAGATAGATAACTTCGTCGTAAGGACGATGAACATGGCTCCGTCGTAAAGCTGACGATGGAGCTGGAGAAGTAGATCTACAGTATTAGGCGGTTTACCATTGAGCTGTTCCATCGATTGCCCCTCTGCCCCTCCTCCCTGCCTTTCAACGCTGGTGGGTTGAAAACGCATGATTGGCTGGTACCGTACCGTACGTCTTCACTTGCCGGCTGCCAAGAGCTACACATCCCACGCCCGAGACCGCATATCAGGCAACCATCATCCATATACGGCTGTGCCACTAGTTGTGTCCCTAGCTGTGTCGGTAGGAGTGCCTGGCCACATGGTGCTGCTCAAGCACCCACGGTCGGAACGTTCTTCGAGTGAAGCTAGGTCTCAATGCAAAAGACCAAAGCTCTACCATTATCCTACCCCATCGGCATCTCCTCACTATTGGACACTCTATCCAAGATCTGGTTAACGAAAGAAGCGCTGAGAGAGCTTGACCGGAGAACTTGGCCCGTTGAACCGCATCAGCATCGTCGACAAGCTCCGCAAGGACATCGCCTATTACTCGAAGCCATCTTGCCAAGTTGCAAAGCAAAACCTGTTCTTCGACGCCGTCTGCTTCCAAATTCTTGCAGCATTGCACCGCAGAACGTTTGAAGGAGGTTAAGCTCCTTGCTAGACACGGCGGCCCCGATCTTTTGGATTTGAGAGGAGTATATATGCTTCAAAACCCCTTCACTTCCAGCGCCGGAACTGACAAATATTAGTATCCCGAACCGGTCGTCCCTGCTCGTTATACGATGAGCTCGAACCAGTCTAGTCGTCGACCCAGGCATGGCAAGCGTGGCTCTGAGTCGATCTCGCGGACCCAGCCTACGACTACGAGCACTGGACTCACGAAGACTACCGGTTCAAGTGGAGCCTACAACAAAAACTTTGAACAGCGCATGATCGACAATGGCATCTACCCTTATGGGTACCAATACCCCGACGGTCGAATACCGCCCAAACCTGAGAATTGGGATGAGATGAAGCGGATGCTGGCCCAGCCGCGGCCGTCACTATCTCCAACCGTCTTCCCGGAGGAGAAATTTGAAGAGTTTGCGCTGGCGGATGCTCAGGTCTCAAGCGAGAATAAAGCAACTCGAAAGGTGATTCCCATGATCCAAGGTACCATCCAAGACGAGAGATGCATTGAGGGAGACGTTCCGTTCAACAATCTGGCCGATATGATGAGAGGCAAGAGTCATAAGCCAAAGCCAGACATCTACTACGGCTCGCGGCCCGAGTTGCTCGATCTTGGTGTCCGGAATGAGCTTGGCCCGTACATCGTGCCGTCGACGACCGACTGACGTCCCTGTGTCCCCAATGATTTCGTCGAAGCCAAACATCAATCTCCGGCTGTGGGTTTGAAGCAGGCGTGCATGGTCGGTGTTGCTGGAGCAAGAGGGATCCACCGTCTTCAGACATATGGTAAAGGAAGAGAGGTTCACCGTCGGTCTGATGACGGTGAAGCAAGAGAGATCCGCCGCGATCAGGTGGACGGCGAAACAAGAGAGATCCATCGTCGTCAGACCGACGATGAAGCGCCCACCTATGACAATAAGTCGTATACCATCTCGACGACCTACCACGCCGGTACGCTCAAGATGTATTCTCACCATCTCGGTTACCACCGTCGTCAGACAGACGGGGAAGCAAGAGGTACCCACATTCGTCAGGCCCACGGTGAAGCCAGAGGGATCCACCGTCGGTCGTACGGTGAAGAAGCACCCACGCACGACAATAGGACATATACCATATCGACGACTTATCACGCCGGCCAGCTCAATCTGTATTCTCACCATCCTGGTCAACCAGCACAGGGTACTAAAACCGAGCCGGATATTACATGCATCAGTTAGGGGCATGGGCATTGACGAGCGACCGGGAGACGTTAGTGAAAGGGATCGCTAGGTTTCGAAACGCCAAGAGCTGGACAGACGCACAAAGGCACGCCGCAATTGAGCACGCAAACGCTATTGCAACGATACTGCAAACCTTCACCAAGATGATGATGACGAAGATGATCTTCGCCATGATGTTGGCGGTGACGATGGCCTTCGCTACATTGACGACGGTGACGAGAATGACCTTCGCCACGACGACGATGATGACGAGGACAATGCAAACGTCCACTTTCTCGCCTCTCAAAGCCTCATCTCCACCGGTCCGGAAGCATCTTGGAGCAGAACAGACTGCCAAGATTCGGACACGTCCGCTGACGAGAGCACGGGAACTTCAACCGTCAACACATCCTATTAGAAGAGAGCACTCACGTCATACGGGAGAGAGCATTGGACAATCCAATGGTTGGCACGATGGCATTGCTTCTACGGTTCCAGTTTCGCAAGCTGGGCAGTGGGTATGGAATGAGGATGCGTTTCGGTAGGTATTACGAAGGTGACGTTACAGTCAGGATAGACAGTGTCGCCCCTAGCAATGAGTGAGTATTTTGTGAGCATGGTTGGCCAGATGAAGAAGGTCAGAAATAGCGTCGTCGACTGTCCGGCACAGGCCAAATGGAATATCGCTGAAGCTATGTAAGTGTCTCAGGCCTGACCGGGCAGCAAAAGGTGTTTGACTTCTAGAGCTCCTTCCTTTTGCGGGCCTGTACGCTGTAGTGTAGTATGTGTTCTCTTCATTTAACCTCAATACGATTAAGTGAGTATGTCGAAATGATGCAAATAGACGGGGAATTCAAAGCCAGAATAGACCGCTCTATGATGTTGGTGCGGCGAGGAACGTGACGAGGGTACGGTGGTACCGGGCTTCTATTGTAGGAGCAAATATCATCTACACTCGCACGAAGCCTGAATTGAGCATATAATAATATCGCGTCTATATTCAACTCAACTATGGACTAACAGCACTTTCATTTTCCCGAGGTGTACGGAGTCGTGAGGATGGAGGTCAGCCGTGCATAGCAGACGGCAGGGCACGAGGATGTCAAGATCAGGTCCCTCCCGTGAACAGATCCCCCTCGCGGCTACATATCAGAGCTTTCACATCTTCCCGAACCATTCATCGCACCAGGCCGTGAACACTAGCGTCATTTCTAGAGTATCATTTGGAATCTTTTCCAGGGCGCGTCTGCGGGACTTCCCGCTGCTGTCTCGTCCGCTTTTTTCAACATCCCCACATCCAATTCCTCATCGACCTCGACCTAGAAACCGTAACCTCAACCGTCATGTCCACTCCCACCGCCAGCCCTCCAAACCACCATCAACAACCACTCTCCCTCTCTCACGCTCTCAACCTTCTCGCTCCCCTTTTTCCCCCGGCGCAGACTCGAGCCTGGCTCTCGGCCCCTCACCCCACCCTTCCCCTTATCGCAACCTGTTCCTCGGACCGATGCGTGCGGATCTACAGCCTACGTACATTCCGACTACATTCGACCATCGAAGGGGGCCACAAACGCTCTATCCGTACTTGTGCATGGAAGCCGACGACATCAACTCCGCTCACGTCCTCATCCGGTGAACAACGGTCTCATGAAGATGGTGGGGGGGAGAGCGTACTAGTCACTGGTTCCTTCGACGCCTCGGCGGGTGTCTGGCGGAGATGGAACGAGGGTGTGATTGAGCAATCTGTTCTCAACTCTCAACACCCAGAAACCACCAACGACGATGAGGACGAGAACTCCGATTCCGAAGACGGATGGCGCTTCGCCGTCATTCTCGAAGGTCACGACAGCGAGATTAAATCCGTTGGATGGTCCTGCGCGGGAAACTTCCTAGCGACCTGTTCGAGAGATAAATCCGTTTGGATCTGGGAGGATATTAATGACAGTGAACATTCCGCTGGAGGAGGAGGCGCCATCGGGGGACGACTAGGCGGAGGAGGAGGAGGAGGAGGGGAAGACGACTTCGAGACCGTCGCGGTATTACAAGATCACGAAGCGGACGTGAAATGCGTGGCGTGGCATCCTAGTGATAATCGGTTCCTGGCTAGCGCTAGCTACGATGAAACGATACGGTTATATAGAGAGGATGAAGAGGAGGGGGATTGGTTATGTGTAGCTGTTTTGAGGGGACATGAGGGGACGGTATGGTTTGTTGATTGGGAGGGAGCTGGTCGTCCATTTCGAAGACGACAAATTAAGGGCCAAATTGAGGACGCCGCGGAGGATGGTAGAAGAGGAGAAGCAAGATTGATTTCCTGCTCGGACGATCTCACGATAAGAGTATGGCGTCGTCAAACATCAACAGCGAATGGCGCTCCACCTGCAGAAGGAGAAGAAAAAGGACAGGAGGAAGCGAAGAAAGAGAAGAAGAAATATCCATCGACAATCAGGCCAAGCTCGCATTCAACAGACGAAGAATGGATCCAAGAATGTATTCTCCCGCAACGGCATGATCGAGCGGTCTATTGTGTAAGTTGGAGTAAAAGATCAGGAAGGGTCGTTTCGACGGGCGGAGATGGGAAGATAGTGGTTTATGAGGAACGATCCATCTCTCATTCCAGTCCTCAAGATCATGGTCACGACAATGAGGGTATTGGGAATGATCAGGGGAGTAACAATGCTCTCGACGCAGCAACAGACAGTGAAAAGAAGGAGGAGAGAACGAGTAATAACCAGAAGAGGAAAGAATGGGTGGTGACGGCAGAAATTGAAGCCGCTCATGGAGTTTTCGAGATCAATCATGTATGTTGGGCGAAACGATTCGATGACGGACGAAGGAGAGGGAAGTCGACGGGTGAAACGAAGGAGGATGAGGACCCTGATCAGGATGAGGACGAAGAAGAAGAGGTGATCATAACCACGGGTGATGATGGGGTGGTTAACGTCTGGACATTGGACTTGAATTCGGAGCAGGTTCACTCCAGTAGAACCGTCGATAGCGTCGTCACTACTACCAACAACGCTTCCATGCGTGGAGAAGGTGATGCGATGGACGTTACATAGCTAGCCAGCCGGTCACGCTTCGTTCACAATCAAATTCCCTCTCTCCTCCGTGGGTGATAGAAGCAGCGATGGTGTTGATACACAGTGGACGCTAATGCTTAGCCAGCGAAGCTGCTCCGAAACTAAATAGGAAACTGGAACACCACACCCAAGTTACGTTGGGTCTGACTGACAACACACCAAGCAATACCCGCTACTATGCAGACAGACTCGAGTACCATGCCCGCTGGTTTAGAGAGCCAGGTCTCAAACGTGCTAATATGGAGAGAAAGCTACTGCAAGCAAAGCCAGTTGAACTTTGAAACGAGATATGGAATACTCATGCATTATTACTTGTTCAAGCCAATGGAGAATCCATTAATTCATTCATGTTATTTTGATTTCCCCCAGAGTTTTCACTTTTGCCACGTACGGCTGTTTTTGAATTGATGGAGTTTTCTATGCTGAAATATTTATTTATCTTTTTCAAAGAATACACTGATATTCTCGCGGAAATCAGTTAGAATAATGCGATTTTTCACATTTCCAATCCATTTCAAAAAATATATATATGAACTCATCAGATAGATATTTCAGAGGGAATTTTATCCCAAGGGAAACAAAACTATCCCTTGCGCTTTGTATCAACCTGAGAAGCGACTCCCTCCCCGACCTGAGGTTAATATTCCAGGTTGCATGCCCAAAAACGAGAACCTCTTTATCACGTCCACCAATCCAAATGCGAGTGACTGATCAAACCAGAGAGGGGGACGATGGGACCATCAGATTGTTGAAAAACTTTTAATTTATTTTATTTACTTCGTTGCCCTACCTGTTTCTTCGGATATTCTTTTTTTTTTTCAACGGTTTTCTCTCTCATCACATCGCGGTGCATCCCCCATCCGCCTCGCAGCTTAGTCGATGTGGATGTTGAAGATCCATCTCCCCTTCCCACTTCTCCATTTTTTGCTTCCCTCCTCCTTTCTGGATTTGGAAAAAGAGCCCAGACTAACGAAAGCGGAAAGAAGAGGAAGAAAGGCAGCACAGCCTAGCAAGACCAACGCGGATCTATCAACAAGAAGAAAAGCTTACCTTGCCTGGTAATAGAGAAAAGCCATGGGATATGAGAGGAGGAAAGAGAGCCGGACCAAGGAGAGCAAGAGGAAGAGCAAGCCGAGAAGATAAATGAACGGTCGGTGAAGGGCAAGAAAGAAGAGCCAAGGAGCAGCATCCCAACGGGAAAGGAGCCACAGGAAGAAGATGAAGAAAGAACCAACTAAATCAACCTCCTTCCTGGATCGCACAGAAGATTTAGTTGGTATACTTCTTCCGATAAAATTTGGCAGCATTGACCATGTTGGTCAACGCAGCTTTGGTCTCGGGCCATTGACGCGTCTTCAGGCCGCAGTCGGGATCGATCCAGAGTTGATCGGGCTTGAGATACCTGAATTAAGGCATTAGCATTGACCATCCATATCGTGGACTGCAAGGGAATGTCGACAAAATAACGGGAATACTCACTGCAACATCTCCTCGATCCGATCCTTAATCTCCTGCTCGGACGGCACTCGCGGCGAATGGATATCATACACGCCCGGTCCGATATGTCTCGGATAGGCCTCGTCGACAAAGACCTTCAACAGCTTCGCGTCCGACTTGCTGTTCTCGATGCTCAACACGTCCGCATCTAGCGCGGCGATGGCGTGGAAGAAGTCCTGGAATTCCGAATAGCAGAAGTGCGAGTGGATCTGCGTCGAGTTTTGCACGCCCGACACCGACAGTCGGAACGATTTCACCGCCCACGACAGATAATTCTCCCGCTCGAGACCGGACCGCAGCGGTAGTCCCTCGCGCAACGCCGGCTCATCGACCTGGATCACGTACACACCGGCCGCTTCCAAATCGACAACCTCGTCCCGCAGCGCTAGGGCTAGCTGCTCCGCCTGCACCGACTGGTGGACATCGTCCCGCGGGAAGGACCACCGCAGACACGTAATCGGCCCTGTCAACATGCCCTTCATCGGCTTCTTGGAGATCGACACCGCGTACTTGGACTCCTTGACCGTCATCGCCTGCGGACGAGACACATCCCCGACGATGATCGGCGGGCGCACGCAGCGCGACCCATAGCTTTGCACCCATCCGTGCGTCGTAAAAACGTACCCAGTCAGCCGCTCGCCAAAGTACTGCACCATGTCGTTGCGCTCCGGCTCGCCGTGCACCAGCACATCGAGATCCAATTCCTCCTGGATCTTGACCACCTCCTGAATCTCCTTCTCGATGAACTTCTCATACTCCTCCGCCGTGATCTCGCCCTTGGTGAACTTGTTGCGCTGGATGCGAATCTCCTTGGTCTGCGGGAACGAGCCGATCGTCGTCGTCGGGAACATGGGCAGCTTGAGATTCTCTTGCTGCTGGGCAATCCGTGTCGGGAATGGTGCCTTCCGGTTGAACATCTCCTCCGTCACATTCGACTGCCGCTCCTTGACCTTCGGGTCGTTGGTCAGCTTCGAGCTGGCACGGGCCTGCATCGATTTGGCATTCGCCTCCAGCTGCTCGCGCACCGCCGCTGGGCCTTCGGTGACGGCCCGCGCGATGATGGCCACCTCGTGCGCCTTCTCGACCGCGAACGAGAACCAGTCCTTGACCTCGGCGTCCAGCTTCTTCTCACTGTCGAGTGTGTGCGGCGTATGCAACAGACTGCTCGACGTCGCTACTAGCACTCGCTCCTTGCCTAGCTTCTGAACGGCCTTCTCAACCATCTCAATGGCCCGCTTCAGGTTCACCTTCCAGATGTTGCGGCCGTCCACCACACCCATGGACAGGGTCTGCTGCGGTCCTAGCGCGTCCATGACCGTCTCGAGCTGGTCCGGGTTGCGGACGAGGTCGACGTGAATGGCGTACTGCTGCTTGAGCGCATCGAGGACATCCAGATTGTGCACAATGTCGCCAAAGTACGTCGCCACGACCAGCTTCGGGATCTTGTCGCCCAGCTTGGCGAGGCGCTCATACGCCGGCTTGAAGGCCGCCTTGGCTGCTGGCGACAGGTCAAACACCAGCACCGGCTCGTCGATCTGCACCGTCTCGGCACCAGCCTCCTTCAGCTTGGTGAGGAGCTCCTCGTACACCGGCAAAAGGTTCTCCAGCAGCGAGATCGGCTGCACTTTCTGGCCGCGGTCCGGTTTTCCCAGGACGAGGAACGACACGGGTCCGACGAGCACGGGACGAGTAGGGATACCAGCCTCCCTGGCCTCGAGGAATTCCACGACCGGCTTGGGGTTTTCCGAAAGGGCAAACTTCTGTCCGTCCTGCAGGGTCGGCTTGACGTAGTGATAGTTGGAGTCGAACCATTTGACCATTTCCTGTGGAATTCAGCTGGGATATAATAGAAAAATACAATGAGCATACCAAGGCAGGGACGTCGACGGCTTCGGCACCGTCCTTGGCGGGCCGCTGCAGGCCACGACCCATGGCGAAGAAGGTGTCAATGGGGGCAAGCTTGTACTTGGAGTACTTCTCCGGGGTGGCCTATCATGACCCATTAGCGGAGTCCTCCTCACGTGGTATAAGAACACCCACCCCGAAAAACTGGATGTGGTCCAGGACCTGGTCGTAAAAGGAGAAGTCATTGCTGGGAATGACATCGACGCCAGCATTCTTCTGAATCTTCCAGTGCTCCAAACGCAGCCGCTTCCCCTCCGCCAACAGATCTTCCTGCGAGAGCTTGCCGCCCCAGTACGCCTCGGTGGCCTTCTTGAGCTCACGATTCCATCCCATGCGGGGGAATCCTAAAATCGATCTATTCCAGTCATATCAGTCGGACCCTCTCTCCGCATTGCTGCCCACCAAGGGTATGCTTGGCACGGAAGACTAGTACTCACGATTGAACCATGTTGACAGTGTTCAGTTGATAACTATGAGTAGAGTGAAGAGGTGAGGATGACCAGAAGGTTGGACGATTGGAAGATGCTGACCCTTGGCCAACCAGCGTTCTTGTAGTGGTGGGGTTCGACGAGGGATTTGAAGTTACTCGGGGACAACGCGGACCTGCCCCTCTCGGGCCCCACCGCGGGGTGGGGGAAAAAGAAGCCCTAATTCGATTTATAAATAATTGATTTTTAGCGCATAAAAAACTCACTCAATTCGTGAGTGGATGACTCTAACCTCAATGAATATAAAATGCTCAACGTCTGTCATGAATAACATAAAGCTGCAGGAGCTGAGCTGAGCTTCGATCGTCGTGCCCTGCAGAACTCAGTTCCCCTGGCAAGCTCGACAACCTGACTGGAGGATGTACGAGTACATATAATGCACCGTGGACACAACCACCAGGATGCCAAGGATAACCGGGTCCCATTGAGGGATGAACGATGATGCAGGGTCTCACCTGCATCGGGAGCGATTTCCAGTTTTGAATACTGAGCTCTACTAGCAGGTGCACTCAGTGCACTGCAGTTTCTGTGTTGTTGTCGTTGAAGGACCAGATACCGGCTCTCCCATTGGAGTCTATCACCATGCTTTCTCTGAGGATTGTATCTGCACGGCATAGCCTGTTGATGCATGAGCTTCATGTAAGGCGGTCACTAGCTAGTTCATTGTTGCAAGCATTCTCTCAAGAATGCCTTTCGTTCCGTGCTGCAATTGTAGACGGTCAAGCTCGCCACCTCTACCAAGGATCCGAGTCACCAAGGCTCCACCAGGCATCAATGGCAGCTCAGCCACGTTACCGCGAGCTCCATCGCATATCAGTTACCAGAACTCCATCAGCAGCGAGGATCGGCGTGCCTTGAACGAGCTGTTTGGTCAACACGGACCAACGGACCGTCTTGCTCGACAATCCGGTAGCGGTTCATCAACGCCACGTCTGGCTCAACAGGTGACTCCTCAGGCAGACGCCCAGCATCGGTTAAGCCCGCGGAGAGTGTCCGACTTCACAAATCAAGTCAAGGGACAAATATCACGAAAGTCTGGATTGTCGAGAGCGAGCTGGCATGGCACAGAGCCGAATCCGAGGACAAGTTCTCTGCACCCTCCTGAGCACAAGAGACATACCAAAGGGCCAGCACATGTGGACTCCTGGGCCGTTCGACGGTCCGAAAGCGGAGGATACGACAGCGATGCCGTGGTGCTCAATCTACCAGAGTGAGCAATTACCTGTTAAAGATAGTGGAGAGCCGCTTATCAAACCATATTCAACAGCAACTTTGCGGACTTGCTCCCGGACGTTGATAACCGAGTCCGGAAGACTTCCCATGGAGCCATCAAACCTGAGATGCTGGAGATGATGACCCTGGTAGACGAACATGCGTCGAATTCTCCCCCATTGGACTATCAAACACGAAGACCGAGCGAACAACACCCATCCAAGCGCACGGGAGGTGTCTATTATGACAGCACCGATGGTCTAGAGGATATCAGTAACAAATCGATCAAATCCACTGTCAATGCCGACTCTCTCAAGCAACTGGAGACGCCCGCTCAGGAGATCGAGCAGTATCACTTCGCACTTCCCGAAAATCCTGAGAATTCCCCCGTCACCAGAAGCGTCGTCCCGAGGTGGGTCGCTTTCGATGATTATGTGCGTCTCGAGCGACGGGACGTTATCCTCTAGACCAATACTCGAGCCTCGCAGGGACTTGCAGCTCGGGGAAGCCTGACCATCCATACCGACCGGTAGATTTTCCCTTGAAGCCTTA
>QQTW01002797.1_pt1 | contig 12766 bp, 10 predicted proteins | sample 1904831 | NCBI WGS metagenome assembly QQTW01 (sample SAMN09435610, study PRJNA476489) | Subsurface metagenome, whole genome shotgun sequencing project. | reverse complement strand
TTGAGCCGAAAATTATTTCAATGGCAGCAGAAAATAAAAAATTCCCACAAAAAAACCGGGGGGCACCCGGAAATTTACGGTTAGTTTAAAGCTTGGTTGTTCCCTTTAAGACACAGTAGCTAAGCCGCTGTGCCTGAGCAAGGGTTCGGTACTAGGCTCACGACCCCGGAATGACTTAAATATCTCCATCGGGTGCTTGCTACCACCTGATGCCAGCACTGTATCACGGAAGCGCTTACCCGTGGCGGCTATAGCCAGTTCTGAATCCAGTCCAGCTTCTTCAAAAGCAGCAAAGGCATCAGCACTGAGTACCTCAGCCCATTTGTAACTGTAATAACCCGCCGCATAGCCCCCGGCAAAGATATGCCCAAATGCGCACAAAAACGAGTCTTCTGGTAAGGGTGGCAAAATTGTAGTCGTTTGGGCAACGCGGTTACGTAAATCGGTTACGCTTTCATCGCCACCGGGCTGGTAGCGGTGGTGCAGTTCTATGTCAACAAAGCTAAAGTGCAGTTGCCGCAGCGTAGCACTGCCGCTCATATAATTGCGTGCAGCCAACAGCTTTTGGCGATAATGGTCAGGCATTGGCTCACCGGTTTCGTAATGCCTCGCCATACCCAGCAACGTCTCTCGATGATAGCACCAGTTTTCCATGAACTGGCTAGGTAGTTCCACGGCGTCCCACTCCACATTGTTGATACCTGCTGCTCCTGGGTAATCTACCCTAGTCAGCATGTGATGTAGACCGTGACCAAACTCGTGGAATAAAGTCTCTACCTCGTTGAAAGTCATCAGGCTAGGCTTGCCATCTACAGGGGGAGTTTGGTTGCACACCAAATACGCCACCGGCTTTCGTATGGTGGTCGTGCCGCTTTTATCAGTAATTTTGGCACGACCTATGCAATAATCCATCCACGCCCCACCCCGCTTCTCGGCTGGGCGACTGTAGGGATCTAAATAAAAGTAGGCGATTGCATCCCCAGTCTCATCAGCAATCTGGAAATAACGCACGTCCTCATGCCATACCGGTGCTTGACCATCGGCAGCGGTTATGGTAACTCCAAACAGCCGTTTCACAAGCGAAAACAACCCATCTAGCACCTGGGGCAAGGGGAAGTAGGGGCGAAGTTCTTCCGCACTGAAGGCAAATTTTTCTTCTCGCTGGCGCTCTGACCAAAAGCTTATATCCCAATGCTTTAAATCGCCACTTTCTTTTGCTCCTTTGGCAGTAGCAAAGGCTTTTAGCTCTTCCAAATCTTTAGCAGCAGCATCAAAGCTGGCGCGGCGCAATTCCTCTAGCAGAGCCCCCACTGCCTCAACGTTGGGAGCCATTTTACTGGCTAAGCTTAACTCGGCAAAACTGTTAAAGCCCAGGAGCATGGCTTTTTCCCTACGCAACTGTAAAATGCGTTCGATCAACGGGGCGTTATCTAACTCCCCAGTCGAGGCACGGCTGATAAAGGCTTTATAGAGTTTTTCACGCAAGTCGCGACGGGTGCTGTACTGCATGAAGGGACCAAAACTGGGGAAGTCTAGAGTGATGCGCCAGGGACCATCCTCGGCAGTAGCGTTTTCCTCTCCGGCAGCGCGGGCAGCCTGGGCAGCCAAACTGGTTAGGCTGGGAGGCAAACCGTCGATTTCGTCTTTGTTTGTCAGGGTGAGGCTAAAAGCTTTGGTGGCGTCTAAGACGTGGTTGGAAAATTTGGTAGAAAGTTCTGCCAACTCTAGCTGAACAGCATTGAAGCGATCGCGCTTTTCACCCTCCAAGCCTACACCGGAAAGCTCGGCATCTTTGATGGCTGCTTCCACAATCCGCTGTTGGGCTGACTCCAGACTAGCCCAGGTATCACTGGCACGCAGCGCCTTAAAAGCTTTATAGAGCGGTTGGCTTTGGTTCAGCTTGTTGAAGAACTGCACGACGAGGGGCTGCACAGTCTCGTGGGCTTCTCGCAGTTCGGGGCTATTTTTGACGCCCATCAAATGGCCTACTATGCCCCAGCTCCAAGTCAGGCGCTCTACTAGGCGATCTAGCGGCTCCACTAAGCTGCTCCAAGTGGGCTGCACGTTAACTTCTAATCTGGCAAGCTCCTCTTCTAGTTCTGCCAGCAGTTGCGTCATCCCTGGCACAACATGCTCAGGCTTGATTGCCTCAAACGGGGGCAATCCCGAGCCTTTCAGCAAGGGGTTATCAGTAAGGCGAAGGTTTGCACTCATGAATGGTTTTTAGTAGCAGATGGAATGGGCGTGAACAGTCCGGATAATCGGTAGGTCACTATTACTTATTATTTTGAATATCCACGACCGTTGCCCAGTGTTGACTACCGTAACCTTTTGCTCAATCCCCCGGTTCGTCCAGGTGTGCTGCGACTGCACTCACCGCTCACTTGGTAATGCCCATAGGATACCCCGGCGATGCTTTTTTGTGCCAAGTCTGCAAAGAGCTTCACGACCACTTCGGTATTGAACACTCTACTATCCAGGTAGAAATAGGAGATTTTGATTACCCCTGTGCCTTAGCCCCAGAGCACATTATCTAAGGACAGTCATAATTATTTTACCTTTCTTTAGAAAGATGATGCACTGATGATGACTAGCTCTAAAATTATGAAAACAATATGAAAAGGCAGAAATCTAAAACAAATGCCCTTTACCAAGAATCCTCCAACGAGACCCAGCCTTCCTGAAGTCCATCGCAGCATCAGAGTTCCCAACACCAAAAGCTTCTGGCGCAAGATGCTCGCCTATGGGGGACCAGGATATCTGGTTTCCGTCGGATACATGGATCCTGGCAACTGGGCAACAGACATCGCTGGGGGGTCTAAGTTCGGCTATGCGCTGTTGACGGTGATCCTCCTCTCGAACTTGATGGCTATCTTGCTGCAATCGCTGTGTGTGCGTTTGGGTGTTGCTACTGAGCGAGATTTGGCGCAGATGTGTCGGGAGTATTTCAGTCCACGAGTCAACTTTTGTTTATGGGTACTGTGTGAGATAGCTATTGCGGCATGTGACCTAGCAGAACTCCTCGGCAGTGCGATCGCCCTGCAACTCCTGTTTGGTATTCCCTTGGTGTGGGGGGTTTGCATCACCACACTGGACGTGCTTGTGTTGTTATTTTTACAAACTAAAGGCTTTCGCTATGTGGAAGCCTTGGTGATTACGCTAGTAGCAACGGTAGGAATCTGTTTCACAGCAGAAATTCTTTTCTCCCGACCTGAGCTGGGGGGAATTTTGCTTGGGTATATACCTAAGCAAGAAATATTACAGAACCCAGAAATGCTCTACATCGCCATGGGAATTTTAGGGGCAACAGTGATGCCCCACAACTTATATTTACACTCCTCAATTGTGCAAACTCGCGATTGGCAACCAACTCCTGAAAAGCGGTGGGAAGCAATTAAGTTTGGCACTATTGATTCGACTGTGGCTTTGTCGCTAGCACTGTTTATCAATTCAGCGATTCTAATTGTATCTGCCGCAACGTTTCATTCTTCTGGTTATCAAAATGTGGCAGAAATTCAAGATGCTTACAAATTACTTTCTCCTTTGTTAGGTGTGAGTGCCGCCAGCGCCGTTTTTGGCGTTGCATTACTTGCTTCAGGGCAAAGCTCAACGCTGACTGCAACCTTGGCTGGGCAGATTGTGATGGAAGGCTTTTTGCATTTGCGCCTGACTCCCTGGTTACGCCGTCTAGCAACCAGGCTGATTGCCATCGTTCCTGCCTTGATTGCGATTATTTTCTTTGGTGAAAGAAGTACAGGTAGCTTACTGGTTTTCAGTCAAGTAGTTTTAAGTTTACAGTTATCATTTGCGGTGATTCCACTGGTGATGTTCACGAGCGATCGCCGCTGGATGGGAGAGTTTGTTAATCCTACATGGCTCAAAATTCTTGCCTGGCTCGTTGCAATTATTATTGGTGGGCTAAATGTTTGGCTACTGTTACAAACTTTTTTAAGCTGGTTGTAAATTATGTGGTGCCTAAGCTCAAACAGTGTTTACAGATTGCAATATAATTGCTAGGTTGGAAAAGAAGCCATCCCAAGGTAACCCGATGAGTCACATTGCTACCTGCAGCTTCAACCTACTCTGGGCAAGCACATTCCTCAAACTCGTCACGGTACTGGGTGGTCTAACGCCGTATTGTTTCACCACCGTAATATTCCTTAAGGAACTCAGGGGCAATATCAAAACTCTAAGTGAAATCTCGCTTGGAGACAAAATTTATGTAAGCTAAATTACTAAATAAGTTTAGCTATATTTATATACCTTACCAAGGCTGGCCAGCTCGACTCGGCCTTCGGAAACACAATACACAATTGCTGTAATTAAGTATAAAAAAGGAACACTATAGTGAGAGCTCCACTGCCTAGTAATGAAGCTGCCAGGCTCAATGCCCTATACGAGTATGAGATTCTTGATACAGATCCTGAAGAGGCATTCGACGATATCACCCGCTTGGTCGCGCACATTTGCGGAACTCCAGCTGCGATGGTAAGTCTAATCGACGTTGACCGGCTATGGTTCAAATCCAAGGTGGGTTTAGATGCCACAGAACTCCCTCGGGATGACGTCTTTTGTGCCCATGCCATTTTAAAGCCTGACTTGTTTATTGTGCCGGATGCTCAGCAGGATGTGCGTTTCGCTAACAATCCTCTGGTTGCTTCAGGCCCCAAGATCCAGTTCTACGCTGGCGCACCGCTGATGACCTCAGATAATATTGCATTGGGCGCTTTATGCACGATTGACTACATCGCTCGAGATTTAACTCCCGAACAGCAAGATGCTCTAAAGATTCTGAGTCGTCAGGTGGTATCGCAAATAAAATTACGCCGCAATGTAGCAGTTCTAGAAGAAGCTCTCCGGAAGCGCCAGGAGTCAGAGTTGGCACTTAGAGAAAGTGAAGAACAATATCGCCGTCTGGTGGATCTTTCTCCGGAAACAATAGCTGTCTACAGCGAAGGGAAATTTGAATACATAAATACTGCCGGAGCAAAACTTCTCGGTGCAGCCAGTCCAGATCAACTTATTGGCAAACCGCTCTTGGATTTCGTCCATCCAGACTATCGAGAAACCCTAGAGGCGAGGGTTCGACAAAATAAAGGGAACCAGGCAGTTATCAACCAGGAAAAGTTTGTTCGGCTTGGCGGTGAGGTTATTGATGTTGAGATAACAGAAATAACTGTCAACTATCTAGGCAAACCAGCAAAGCAGGTAATGATCAGGAACATCACCGAGCCCAAGCGGGCTAAGGAGGCAATGCTTCGTGCGACGGTGGCTGAGCTGGTCAAACAAGAACTGGAAAAAGAAATTACTGAGCGCAAGCGGGTAGAGCAAGGTCTGAGAGATCAGCAGGAATGCCTTCGTCAAATCATTGACATAAACCCGAACATGATTTATGTCAAAAATGGGGAGGGTAAATTCGTTCTTGTCAATAAAGCTTTTGCAGACTACTACGGAACACCAATTGAAAATATTGTTGGGAAAAGCGATGCAGAGTTTAATAGTAATAAAGAACAAGTACTACGTTTTTGCCAACAAGACAAGGAAGTAATAGAAACACTACACAGAAAAGTTACTGAAGAACAATTCACCAGTCCAATAACCCATAAAACGCATTGGTTTGAGACTATTAGATTGCCTCTGTTATCTTCTGATAGTAAAGCTCATCAAGTTCTTGGCGTTTGTACCGACATCACCGAGCACCGCCAGCGCAGAGAGCCTTCTTAAGCTTTAAATTTTTGCAACACAACCCAATTGAGAAGGAGTATCAGAAATCATCTTTTTCAAGGCAACTTGCAGGTTCTGCGTCAGATCAGCAGCGGCAAGTCTCGCTGCTTGATGGCTTGTCTGATAAGTTGGCCAACGTTCGGTGACGGAGATCGGTTCACCCACAGTTATCTGCACCCATCGCTGTCCTAATCGAGGTCGGTGTGGCAGTTTATCCCCTTTAATCCGGGCGAGCATATCGAACATAAGTAAAGCCGTTTCGGCAAACCGTTCAAAAGTAGGCTTCTCCAGGACATAAGTTCCCGTCACCGCTACAAAACTTTCCACCAGCCGCATATGTAACATCCTTAAACTGGCTTCTTCAGCAATCCAGTCAGCCAAGCCTCGGTCTAAAGGCGATAATGCTTTCAAGTCTTGGAGATCTTCCCGGTAGATATAGGTCCAGCCAGCCTCCTCCAAGCGACGACAGCGCTCAATCACACTTCCTTGCGCCTGTAGGCCGAAGTAGTCCTCGGCAATCTGCAAAGCCGTGTGCAGTAAGGTCTGAAGTCGGGCAGCAAGCAGTTGGTTAGGAGTGGTGGATTCATCCGTTGCTGGCAAATTTGGTCCTGGTAGGGTTTGGTGATAGAAGCGGGTATAAAACTGCTCCATTTTGTCAAGGAGATGCTCACCCAAGCGAAAGAGTCGTTGATAGTACTTTTCCTGGTCAAGCGTGGCAGACTGATCGATTCGCTGCACAGGCAAACCACTATCTGCTTCCAATTGGCTTAACAGCAAGTCCAACTTATGCCAAGATGGCTTGACGTAGTGATACTGAATGCCGATTGGCACAATGTACACAATTTCGGAACGTCCGGCTTTCACCAAGTCCTCTACGCACCAAAACCCCAACTGAGCTACACCCCGTTCCAAGGGACTGACAATTTCACTGTGACCATTGGTGGCCCCTTCTGGCGCAACCGTCATTGGCAGCTTGCCATTGGCAAATAAATCGCGCGCCGTACGCAGCCCTGTCCTGTCTAAACGCTTACCTCGATGAATTGGAATCCCCCCTAACCGAGACAACAGCCAACCGAGCCAAGCACCTGCCCATAGGGGCATGCCTCGTTCATAAAGAAAGTGCGTATAAATTGGATACTGTAGGGAGATACCTCGTTGACGGGCAACCTGTGGCACTGCACGGGAAAGCAGATATATCCCACAGAGTGGATCGTCAACCTCAACGTGGCGAACCGCCATTAAAAAGCGAGTTTTACCAGCCTGAAATTGGCGATAGAGATCGACTAATCCCTCAACATTGGCTGTTTCAATGCGTGAGATTCCAGCGGGTAACCACGGTTGAATCCGAAACCGTAGCAAAATTGGCAGGAACCACTGAACGATCCGCAGGACAAGTGGATTGAAAGCTGGGGGGATGAACTTCAGTTTTGGTTGAACGTGGTGAATCGAACGCGGCAAGGTTGTTCTCCCGGTTGTGTTGGTAAGTAACTTCGGTGAAGAGTGTGTATGTTTTAATACCTCTAAAATGACTCATTCCTCGGCCCTGTCTATGTCCACCGCAGGAAGGCTCAGAGCCAGCTGGTAGAGTTGACGACGGGGGAGAGAGGTTTCTTTGGCAAGCTGGCGGCTGGCTTGCGATCGCGATATTCCCGCTTGCATCAACTGTTGTAACTCCACTTTCAGTTCTGCTTCTGACAATTGGGGTGAAGCTAGGGGGAGACCAGCAACTACCAGGGTGTATTCTCCTTGAGGTTCGCGCTCGCTATAGTGAGCGATCGCATCCTCAATTCTGCCCCGCCAAAATTCTTCATGCAATTTAGTCAGTTCCCGTGCCAACACCAACTGCCGGTCGAGCCCAAAAACATCTGCTAAGTCTTGCAGAGTTTGTCGGATCCGGTGGGGAGCCTCGTAGAAAATGATTGTTCGGGCTTCTGCTTGTAGAAATTCCAAGCGGTTATGCCTATCTCCACCTTTCGCCGGTAAAAACCCTTCAAATACAAATCGCTCCGTTGGTAGCCCAGCTGCACTCAGTGCTGTAATTGCTGCGACCGGACCTGGAATAGGAACCACTGGAATTTCTGCCTCAACACAGGCTTTAACTAGCTCATATCCGGGATCGGAGATTCCTGGCATACCAGCATCCGTGACGAGCGCGATCGCATGACCTGTACCCAGTTGCCCTAACAATTCCGGAATGCGGCTGTTGCAGTTGTGGTCGTGGTAACTAACCTGGGGTGCCTTAATCTGAAAATGTTGTAAAAGCTTACCTGTGTGGCGTGTGTCTTCAGCTGCAATCAGATCCACTGTTTGCAAAATCCGCACTGCCCGGAAGGTTATATCTTCTAGGTTGCCAATCGGGGTCCCTACTATGTAGAGTGTTCCAGGTTTTGGATCAGTCTGCATTTTATTTAAATTCATGCCACTAGTTAAAACTTATCACGGGCTTTTTATCGGTTTAATAACCTTAGATCTGGTCTACCTCGCAACAGCTGCTCCTAGTAGCAACCAGAAAATTGTTGCTTCTGACTACACAGTTGCCGCAGGTGGCCCTGCAACTAACGCTGCTGTGACTTTCAGCCAGTCGGGGCAAGCCACGTTGCTGGGTGTAGTCGGTGCTCATCCGATCGCTGGGCTGATTCGAGCGGATTTGGAAACTTACGGAGTAGCTACGCTCGACCTTGAACCCACGACTACCGAGCCGCCGCCAGTTTCCTCTATCATTGTCACTCAAGGCACGGGTGAACGGGCTGTGGTTTCAATCAATGCCGTCAAAACCCAAGTGACAAGCGATCGCATCCCTAGCGATATTTTGGAGGGAATTGATATTGTACTGATTGATGGGCATCAAATTGCAGCTGGAGAAGCGATTGCCCAGGTGGCTAAAGCCAATAACATCCCAGTTGTCATAGATGGTGGCAGTTGGAAGCCTGGATTTGAAACAGTATTGCCTTGGGTTGATTATGCCATTTGTTCCGCCAATTTCTATCCCCCCGGTTGTAACAGCGCCACAGATGTCTTTGCCTATCTTTCACGAGCTGGCATTCCCCACATCGCGATCACCAACGGGGAAGAACCGATTCAATACCTTTGCGATGGTACAACCAGCGCAATAGATGTGCCTGAGGTTAACGCGGTTGATACACTAGGATCTGGAGATGTTTTCCACGGTGCTTTCTGTCATTACATCCTGCGGGAGAATTTCACCGATGCTCTGGCTGCGGCTGCAAAGGTCGCCACTTATTCTTGTGAATTTTTCGGGACACGTCGCTGGATGGAAGATGGTAAGAAATGGCTGAAAATGCAATAGTAGATATGCGCAATTCGCGCTTGGTTTGCCGAAGAGCGCTCAAGATCGCGTATTTATCCAAGAATCTATACCGCAGAATTTAATGAAAGACCTAGAGGAAATATTAACGATTGCTTGTTCCGTTGGCTGGGGAGCATCATACCTCTTACGGTCTTACTACGACGGCGAGATCAACTCCGGCAACCTGGAAATTCAGAACAAAAAAGATGGACCTGTCACGGCTGCAGATGTTGCTGTTAGTCACTACATCCTGGAAAGACTACAAACTAATTTGGGCAATGAAGACTTTGCTTACGTGAGCGAAGAGACGTACAACTTGCAAATCGCTGGGCAACAGAATCAACCTTGGGTGTGGATTATTGACCCTTTGGATGGAACGCGAGACTTTATTGAAAGAACTGGGGAATATGCGATTCACATTGCCCTGGTTAACGAAGGACGCCCGGTGTTGGCAGTAGTGGCATGGCCGGAAGCTGAGAAGTTGTATTATGCTAAACTGGGCAGCGGCACTTTTGTAGAAACCCGTGATGGAAAGGTGACGCCTCTACGAGTTTCAGAGCGCAACGTCATAGAGGATTTGACCCTAGTCGCTAGCCGCACCCACCGAGATCAGCGATTCAACCACCTCCTGCAACAGTTGCCTTGTCGTAATCAGCACTATGTCGGCAGTGTGGGCTGTAAAATTGCCACGATTGTCGAACAACAAGCAGATATCTATATTTCCCTTTCCGGCAAGTCTGCCCCCAAAGATTGGGACTTAGCCGCCCCAGAGTTAATACTTACAGAAGCCGGTGGACAGTTTACCCACTTTGACGGCAGTCCCTTGAAGTACAACCAGGGGGATGTGAGTCAGTGGGGCGGCTTGCTTGCTAGTAATGGTCACTGTCACGCAGCTCTTTGTGGCGAAGCGGAAAGAATTTTGGCGGAACTGGAAGCAAGGAAAAATTAAGCGCCCGTAGACTATTAACCCAACCTATGGAAATTCGTGTAGTTACCAATGACTAATGACTTATGAAGCAGGCCGTATAATTAGCGTAACTGAAGGGATGAATCGTCCTTTGCAGAGCGCTTTCCGGTTTCACATACATTTAGAAATCCGATTGGCAAGTTACCTCCTTTGAAAGCCATGCCCGTTGAAACTACGACTGAGCAAGAAGCGCTATACCCGGATTCGATTTGGGAAGCTCCAACACCTCCAACTGATTTAATTTTTGATGATGGAGAACCTTTGGAAACACATCGTCACCGAATTGCGATGAATGTGCTGATCGATTCGGCAATGTCCGCACTAGCCGATCGCACAGACTTTTTCTGCGGCGGCAATATGTTCGTCTACTACAGCCGCTCTCAGGCAATGAACCGAGATTTTCGGGGACCAGACTTTTTTGTAGCTCTGGAAGTCGATGGCAGCCGCGATCGCAAAGGCTGGGTTACTTGGGAGGAGGAAGGGCGGTATCCTGATGTGATTGTTGAGTTAATGTCGCCCAGTACAGCAAAAATTGATAAAACTGTAAAAAAGACGCTTTACGAGCGAACGTTTCACACATCTAATTATTACGTTTACGATCCATTCGATCCCCAATCATTAGAGGGATGGCATCTAGATGCAAAGCAGCGGTATCAGCCGTTAGTAGCAAACGAGCGCGGTTGGTTGTGGTGCGAGAGTTTAGGACTGTGGTTAGGGACTTGGTCAGGTAGTATCCGGCGCGAACCTCCAACTGGATCTTGTCACTGGTTGCGGTTTTATGATCGCCAAGAGAATTTAGTTTTGCTACAGGAAGAAGTAGCGGAGCAGGAGCGACAAAAGGCGGACCAGGAACGGCAACGGGCGGACCAGGAACGGCAACGAGCGAACCAGGAGCGGCAACGGGCAGAGCAGGAACGGCAACGAGCGGAGCAGGAGCGGCAACGAGCGGAGCGGCTAGCGGCTCGATTGCGGGAGTTAGGAGAAGATGTGAGTTAAAAAGGCAAAATCAAATTTTGCCTCTTCAACTTTTTGCCTTTCTAGATTTCAGCAACCGCTCGTTCAATCAAACGCCGAGCCAGAGTTTGGGTGCCGGTGTGTTCATAGTAGTTAGTAGTCACATCTAGGAATGCACCGAGATAGTCCAACTTGTCATCAGCAATTTCAACAAACCGTTGCAGGTTGTTGACCACCTTTTGAGGCGTTAAATCCCGAGAGGCAACGAGATCACTCATCCAGCCTTTAACTGAGTCAAAGCTTTCGCCTATGAAGTTCAGCTTGCCTTCAGAATTACCGCCCGGAATGTCATTATTGATGCGCTGGAAGGTTGAGTTTTGTTCTAAGTCCTGTGGACTCGTCTGATTAAGGGTTGATAGCACTTTCAGGATAAAGTCGGGACCTAGGGGAATCAGACCATCAACGCAAACCAATGCGACCATCCGCATCAGCGACTCACCACTATAGTCAGCCAGAGACGCTACAAAATCCCCAATACTGTCTCCGGGAATGCCGTTAATTTGGCAGAAAGCGACCAACTCGGTGACTAATTTCAGGCTTAAATCAATGGTTTGAGCTTTGTCAGCCTTGGGAGTGATTCGGTTTAAAAAACCCAAAAAGCCGATTTTCTCACCAACTTTGTTAGCCAAGGCAGCTGCACCGAGGGCAGCATCGGTACTATCAACGGTTTGGTAGAGCCACATCGCTCGCTGGTATCCCTGAGAGCGATCATTGTACAGATAAATTGCTCGCTCACCAATTTGCTGAATCAGGCTCTCGTCGGTTTCGCCAGTGACTGTGCGAATAGTGTTTTCAAAACCTACCACATTTTGCCACTGACCGGGAGCGACAAAATCCAGCGCTCGCAGCAATTCAGGCGTGGCGGGATGGCTCGGAAGCCAGCCGAGTCGAGTTGGTCAAACAATACTTTGAGTCAGTAGCGGGATTTAGTTCCCCAGAGGTGATTGCCCATAAGCCCACCGCCGCTCCCAATTTCCTCCAATGGTTGGGTGCGGGTGGGGGAGATCCCTTCTATGCTGTAATTGCTTATCGTAAGGCATAAGGAGGCAGTCTTGATTTTCCGTAATGCGCGTAGGGTTCTAGCTGCTTTGTTACTCTCGATCTTGCTGCTGGTGAGTGCCTGTGCGAAGGAGGCTCCCTCCCGTTTTGACCAGGCGCAACAGGAAAGCAGCCAGCAGAGAAGTGGTCAAGCGGTTGCTAAAGAAGCAACGCAAGGTAGCAACTTCAACCGATTCTTCCCAGCAGCTAGTGATGGCTTTGAGCGAGTCTATACCCAAGAGAAAAAAGGCTTTGCGGAGGCAAAGTTGAAAAAAGGAGGTAAGGATGTAGCCATGCTGTCTATTTCTGATACACTCAGCACCCCCAGTGCGGCGGCGAAATACCAGAACAGCACCACACAAATTGCTGGTTATCCAGCAGTTGAGATTGGGAATACTCAAACCGGTGTGCTGGTGGGCGGTCGCTACCAAGTCAAAGTCATCTCCCGCGATCCCTCTTTTACCGCGAGCGATCGCAAAGCTTGGATGGAAAGATTTAATTTCAAAGATCTGGCGCGACTGAAATAACTCATTTCCCCCGATTCCGATATAACTACTGCTAAACAAGGAGGCTGATGTGAGTAAACCAATTCATAAATTGGTTGATGATCTGCCAACCAACAACGTAACTATCTCTATGCTGCGAGCGCTGGATTTTGTCGCTCCCGGTCAGTGGCAAAATGTGGTAGGTTTTGAAAACACTATTCGCACAGTCAC
>QQTW01002796.1_pt1 | contig 12767 bp, 15 predicted proteins | sample 1904831 | NCBI WGS metagenome assembly QQTW01 (sample SAMN09435610, study PRJNA476489) | Subsurface metagenome, whole genome shotgun sequencing project. | reverse complement strand
TTTTGTAGTCATTAATCAACAGTCACAAAGCTATATAGACTATGTTTTTTCAGCATATTTATGACATGCGTGATGCGAAGGCCATTTTGTTTGGCGATGTCGATATACGTATCGACGTCTCGTTTGGGGTCGATAACGATGGATTCGCCCGTCTTTTGGCAACCAATGAGGTAACTGGCCTGCGCCAGACTCTTGTCATAAATATGCTGAAAAAACATAGTCTATATTGCTTTGTGACTGTTGATTAATGACTACAAAATTAGATGGCGGATGGCCCGGGATCAGTGACTTTTGTCACCCATGTCCGCCTACAAAAAAACCTCCCGGCTAATGATATACACGCCCATCACCAGCACGAACCAACCAAAAGCCTTCTTTAATTTTTGGCCCCCAATGAACCGGGAGAGGTACGTACCCAGCAGGATACCCAGCACGGAGAAGGCGGTGAATTTCAGCAGGAAAGGCCAGTCGATCAGCAGATCAGCCGTACCGCCCCAGAAGCCAATGAGCGTATTGGCGGCAATAATCAGCAGGGAGGTCCCCACTGCCATTTTCATGGGTAAGCGAACCAGCAGCACTAAGGCCGGTATGATCAGAAAGCCACCGCCCGCCCCTACGATGCCCGTCAGCAGGCCCACCAGAGCGCCGTCCATGGCAATCATTGGCAAATTGAACCGGAAGGTATTAGCCGAAGGCTGATCCGGCATCTTTTTGTCCCGGATCATACTGACTGATGCCGCCAGCATGACCAGGGCAAAAAAGATCATGATCGCGACGCTCTTACCCAGAACGAATGTGTCCGTGGCGAAAACCGGATCAGGGATCGCCCCTATGAGGTAATGGCGGGTCAGGTAAACCGCCAAAAAGGAAGGGACTGAAAACAGAAGGGCGGCTTTGTAGTTGATCTGCTGCTGCCGCATGTAGTTGAAGGAGCCAACCAGCGAGGTGGCGCCGACAACAAACAGGGAATAGGCGGTGGAGATGATGGGGTTGAATTCCAACAAATAAACCAGCACAGGCAGGGTCAGAATACTTCCGCCACCGCCAATTAGCCCCAGACTAACCCCGATGAGAATAGATGCCAGGAAACCGGCCAGTTGTAAGGAAGTCATACGCACTTAAATTTTAAGCGAAATACGACTCCGGCCAGCAGCACTTCCGTGATAAAAGTTACATAGGCAGAAAATCAGGGCAACATCTCAATTTTGTTACGCATCAGTTTGAGATAACCCCGCTTTTCCAATTGCTTCAGCAGGCGGGAAATGACCTCGCGCGAGGTGGCCAGTTCCTGGGCAATTTCTTCGTGGGTAATCGACAGCACGCTGCACTGACAACTGCTGATCTTTTTCTGTAGGTACGTCAGCAGTCGTTCGTCCAGTTTATGGAATATAACATCGTCGATGGTCGTCAGCAGGCTATCAAATCGCTTTTGATACGTTTGGAAGACAAACTGCTTCCAGGTCGAAAAGCGCCCCATCCACTCGTCCACTTTCTCAACCGGAATGGCGATGAATTCGGTTTCTTCTTCTACCACTGCGGTAATCTCGCTTCGTTTGCTGCTCAAACAGCACGTCAGCGACATAGCGCAGGTGTCCATTCCACCTAAATAATATAGCAGGGCTTCGCGGCCTTCGGGATCGGGACGCATGATCTTGACCGACCCCTTTAAAATAATGGGAACCGAGCGAATGTACTCGCCTGGCCGAATCAGGTACGAACCGACCGATGCGGTTTTATACTGACCCACTTCGGCCAACTCCTCAAGAAGTTTGTATTCGAAGGAGCTACTGAGAATCTCGTGCAAATGATCAACTGTCAATTTCATCGTTTACTTACAATCAGGGGTCTTATTTAAACCTTAAATTGAGCGTTCTAGTTGCCATCAAGCCGTATTCCTCCAGCCAGAGGCCGTTGGCTATATCCGCCCGAAGACAAATTAATTATCAAGCTGAATAGCTCTCTTTTAGAGTCGTATAACTACTGACAAGGTGAAGCTACGACCGTCAGAGGGCCAAATGCCGGGTCCCGGGTAGAAGGTGGGTCGTTTGGTGAAGTACTGCGTATTCAGCAGATTATTGATACTACCTCGTAGTGTTATCCCTGATTTGATCCGCCAGGTACCATTCAGATCCCAAAGGCTGTAGGCGGGCACGGGCCCAATCGCCCCATTGACCGATGCCACCGGTGTGTTCAGCGCGTCGGAGAACGACTGGCCCACATAGCTGTATTGAAGGGTCAGACTGGCTGTCTTGTAACGAGCCGTCAGGCCGCTGCGACTGGTCCAGCGGGGCGTTGATTCGACCCTATTACCCCGCACCGTTCGGTTCTCGGTGCCTGTCGAGACCAGGCCATTGAGGTAGCGGGCGTTGATGTACGCCGTGGAGCTGAAACTACTGATGAGCCATTGACTGGTTTTGACCAATTGTCCTTCAATCAGGGATTCAACACCACTGTTCCGGCTGTCACCCATGTTGGTGCGGAAAAGGTAGCTTGACCCATCGGGGTTCGTCAGCAGCACCGCTCCTAACCGGTTGCGGTACAGCAGATCAAACGCCGTTACGTGCAGGTGCAGGCCCGACCAATGCGCATCGATTCCAAGTTCGGCGTTGTAACCGTAGGCGTCTTTTAAGTTTTTGTCGATGCGCTCGTAAACCGTAGTCGGGATAATATCCTTAAAAATCACTGGCCGGTACGCTTGTGACCAGCCCCCGTACAGCTTAACATCCTGATTAATTCGGTACTGGCCATTAAGGCCCAGCAAGGCAAATTGGTGGGTGATGTCAGTGGGCGTTCAATCCGAATACCCGGCGAAATCGTCAGTCGATTCGTGAGGGAAAACTGGTTCTCCATAAACACCGCTACATTCTGACTGCGAAAGTGCATGTCCCGCCGGAAGGGGGTGGTGAGCGATAAATCAAAATCGGTGCCGGTCGTGCCACCCCCTAGTTGCCGGCGATGCAGATCATTATTCATCAACTGAACACCCCCCGCTACCGTAGCCTTGATCGCCTTCAGGGTATAGGGGTGTAGGACTCGAAATTCGGTGGTGTAGCTGTGAAAATTATCGATGTCAACCTGGCGCGGCGCATACTGCCCCGTTACCCGACTGATCGTATCGAGTACGGTAGCCAACCGGTCGAATAGTACGCTGTTGCGGGCACCCAGCACCGCCGATGTCGTCCAGAGCAACTGCGTGCGGTCAGCAAGTTGCCAATTGAGTTTTACCGATGGAACGTAGATATCGGGGTTGAAGTAATTACGGCTGCGGCTCGACTGGCGGGGATCCTGCGCGAATCGAGCATCGGTCAACGGGCCCGGCACCTGATACTGGTAGGTCGAGCGCCCCAGTTCAGCGGTTATCCCCAGTCGTCTGGTCGCCTGAAAATGGAGCGTACCAAACTGAGCCTGGGCGTCCGAACGGCTGTTTTTTCGGTACCCGGCCGAATGGCGGTGGTAGTAATACCCATAATATGTCCACTTGCCCACGCGTCCACCGATGGCGTTGTAGCTGCTCAGTAGCCCGTAAGAGCCAACCGAATTGATCGTCTCAAAACCGAACCCTCGGGTGGTATCAGCTCCTTTGGTCACGTAGTTGACCATGCCGCCAAATTGGGCGCCGTATTGCAAGGCCGCCGTGCCCCGGACCAGCTCGACGCGGTCGATGCTTTCCATCGGGGGCGAGTAATGACTGGCGGGATACCCGTAGATATCCGAATTGGTGATGACCCCATTCTGGCGAATGTTGTTTTCCCAGGACCGATGCGGGTCCAGCCCGCGCGTAGCGATATTGATCTGATTGCCGGTGCCATCCATATCGTAGACAAACACACCGGGAATGCGGGCAAAGATTTGACGGGGTGTCTTCTCGGCGACATTGCCATCGATTTCGGCTAATCGGATGAGCTCGCTGCGCTTACCCCCCATCAGATAGGTACCGTGTACATTGGGTAACGATTCAATCGTCGTCGGCCCCGCTCCTCGTATGATCACTGGATTAAGCGTATGAGTTTTTAGGGTATCGACCTGACTCTGCGCTTTCAGGGATGCGGTTAAATCCCCGATTAAGATTGCCAGAATGAAAAGGAAAGGTTGAAAAGGATTCATTGCTCTATCGCTATTGTTAGCTAGCCCAAGCTAAGTCTCTAGTATACATGACATAGAATGCCTGATACGATCATTGTCTACCCAAAACGGGTTTTATACGTCTAGAGGACGATTCGCTTGGTAGAATTGGACAAGTAGCCAAGTTGTTGGGCCCTGTGACAGCTAGTAAGGCATTGTAGAGTCGATTCGTTGCCCGCGCATGATTACCACATTCCATCCTTTTTTATTTCATTCAGTTTCCCCGTACCAATCAGGATATTGTCATCGTATCGACCCTTAAATCGAAGACCCTTTGGTACGACGTCGGTGTAAGGTTTATTTCGTAAGCGATACCGGGGGCATTCGGTCTTGACGCGTATAACTAGCCCTACCCAACCGGGTAAGTGCTTCGGCCTGTTGAACCGAATAATAGAAATTGAATTTGGCAGAAAGAACTTGGCCAGCACGCGTAGTGTCACCTACAGGCCGACTGACCAACTGGGGTCTGGGCCCACAGGGGACTGCTGCAAAGCTGATCTAACGCTACGCTGGCCGTTTTTAGTTCCTATAGAGATGTTGGAGCGTAATTGGAAGCCCGACGAGCCTACCGTCGCTCAACGATCAGGGACCCGTCCTCTCAGAGCGGCTTCAACTATCCCTATAATATAAAAAACCATATAAGCCTGAACATCTGAAAGAATATCGAATCTGGTTTCAGGTGTACAAAGCGCGCAAACAGGCCAAAAAAGAATAGAACGCCTAACGAGCCGTTTTCTGCTCCGTCTCAGAAGCCAACTCAGCTAGTGCTTCTTGACTAAGGTCCTCTTGCTTTGTTTTCTTTTTAGACTGTTTAGCCGGCTTATCTGGCTTCTTTTCCTGGTCCTGTTCCTCTTTTAGCTGATGATAGAGCGCTTTTACTAAAGCGTCTACCTGGGCCAACTTATCGTCTACTTTAGCTTGAGCTTGTGCTGTTTTTTTAACCTTTTTACGCAGACTCTTCAGTTCATCAAGTACCTCTTCAATACGTTTGGTTTTCATGAGTTGTCAGGATTAGCTGTTGTAATGATAAGTTTTTAGGGTATGTTCTCGGATTAGTCTGGCTCAGCCGACTCGTTCACGTAGTGACCGACCTCGCCGGGTCTATTATGGCCGTGATTCTAATTAGTTTTATAAGTACACATTACATCAAGCAGTAAGCGAAATATTTACAGTGTAGCGGGATGAGGAGCTGTTTTTACCAAGTGAATCACCTCTTGCGGTAGTTGGAAAGTGGGGTTTAAACGATCAGGACGAGGAACGTTGGCTTGAGAGGGCAAGACCGAAAAGAAAGCCTGGAAGGCTGATTCACGACCGGGATCATAGATCACCTCAATTTCCGCTCTCACCAGCTGGTAGTTGGGCTCGCGGAGCAGCAACAACAAACTGCCTGGCGTTTGCCCATTGAACTTGAAGAGCACGTAATTGAGCATGATGGGGCTATTTACGTTAGCCTTCGCCCAGGTGTAGAGTTCAAATAAGGGATCGGTTATCATACACCGCTAAGAAGCGTGGTAAAGGGGCTGATGGAGTTATTATAATACCCATAACAATTTAATAATGGTAAGTCCCGTGTTAGCGGCCTAAAGCTACTAGACTATACCGGTAGATCACCGCCGGGTCGCCGGTTAGGTAGCCTGCCAGATCATTTAATCCGGTCAAGATATCATCCAGCAAGTTTTCCACGTCGTTAGTAGTGATCTTTAAGCCTTAGTCTAATTTAACGATAGCAATGACACGTTCCTCAAAGAGTTAACACGGTTTTTGATTTTATCATATCGGTGCTAAAGGTCAGTTAGGATCGTAATTAGTAAGGCCAGCAAAAACAGGCAGGCTATTAGAAGCAGCACGTAGTCGAGTCGCCGGTGTGGTTTTGGTTTCAGATCCAGATCCGGCTTCGAGTCAGGTTGATTCAGCAAACGTATCATATCCCAAATAGGACTCTAGGCATTATCGTGGTGTCGGTACCCGCAGCGCTAAGCGGTCACTAAGTCTCTGGCATCGCACTGGTTGGGAGTGGTGACAAACCTTACTACCAAACTCTGTGTGTACGTCTTCAAGTGAAAGTGGAAAAAAGCGGCCGCCGAGCAAGGCTTAAATAAATACCTGATACTGCACGGTCAGCGTTCCCCGTCGGCCGGGCGAATCGAGTTGACCACCGGTAACAGCCTGGTAGTAGGGTCGGTTTTGGTAGTCGAGTGTCAGTTTAGCATTATGACCGCTGATGAGCCAGTTTATGCCCAGGGCGTAAACGCCCATTGTTTTTCTGACCCGCTGGTAATCGGCAATCTGGGCCGATGCGTAGGGCATCAGTGTACCATTCCTACCCAGAAGATTCCGGGCAAACAGGTAACCAACTTGGGTATACACCACCTTCCCTGTTCCAAACATCGGGAAGGCATTGCCCTGCGTACCGGCTACGCCCGTAATTGGAAGCGTAGTGCCGCTAGCCGGGTTCATAATGCCGTTGTACCGTAGGTAATTGAGGCCGTAGTTTAAGTTAAAATAGCCCACGTAAGCGTTGATAGCCGAACCGGCAGGGCGGTTAAGGGGCATGTCTACAAACGTCGCCACCGACCACAAATTCAAGTTTTGGTACGTGGTATCGGTGGTTTCCTTGCGCCACATCGCATTTTTCTGCCGGATGAAGCCCGCTTCGAGGTTAACGATTTTCTTCTGGCCGAGGTAGGTGCCGGTCAGGTAGCCGGGCGTGATGTGTGATTCCTTGTCAAAAAACTGGTAGAGTAACAGCCCCTGGGTCTGCTTCTGATGGCCCTTTTGAGCAAAGGTAGCATTGGCCGAAATGGCGGGCGGGGCCGCGCCATTGGTCGCGATAGGGAAGGGGTCGCTGATGCCCAGCCGGTAGTCGATTCGGCCCACCTGTCCGCGGGCGTAGAGCGTCAGCTTGCGCGAGAACTCGTCGGTCTGGTCCACCGTGGCCTGGGCAAAAACGGGCACGTCCATCGTCATAATCGAACTGACGCCCGGCTGACTGAACCGTGACAGGCCGTTCACAATGGTCAGCCCTCCTCCGATCTTCAGGTAATCTTTCCCCCGGAAGGCGGTGTATTCGCCCACGGCGTCGTGGAAAAAAGCCGCTATTTTCCGGTTGCTGGGTGTCCCGTTGGTATTGTAGGCCGGAAAGCCGTTGAGGAAATTGAAGTTGTTCATTCCAAACTGGACGTACAGCAACGTTCGGTCGTTGATCTGACCGTACAACTGAATTCGGGTTCGGCGCAGCCCAATGTCAACCGTCTGGGCTGTGGGTATACCAATCACGGTCGTGCCGGGATTGCTCTGGTCAAGCCGCAGCCACGTCTGATTCAGCAGCGTCATTTTGAAAAAGTGTGTCCCCAACTCGTTCAGGTTGTATTTCAACTCGTTTTTCTCGGCGGCTGGCAGGGGGTTTTTTTGGGTTACTTCAGTAACAAGGGCCACTGTATCAGTAGGATTTACGGCTGGTGACTGGGCAGTGGCTATGCTAGCACTCAGTATAGCCATCACCAAGAAGGGGTTAGTCATAATGGATACATTCCGGTTTTCATGGAATACAAAATAAAAGAGTTGTCAGAACGATGCTGAAATCGTTTGACAATAGTTTATCATACCCCTACCAGATGGCGTATAGTCCCATTGTCAACAGACAACAAATCCCCCCAAGATCACTAGTGCCCAATCCACCCATTTGGGTACATAGTGCTGATAAAGCATTTTTCCAGACCGACCGGCCGGCACAGCCGCTGGCCGCTTAGCGGAGCGGTTGCATATGGTAATATAGATGCGCATAGCCGAGAGGATCCCGGCTGGGGTGGAGTGGGTTCATCTTCTGGGGATGATATACTCAATTTTCCCCTTGAGCCACCCGCGGACCGTTCTGGTAGGGGGTTGATAGTCTCTTACGCTGAGCTTGGGCAGTCGGATTACCGACCTACGAATCAAGCTGCCTGCTTCATCGACTAGTTTCAAACGAACAACCTGCATATCCCCTTTGCGCCGATTGTACCCCTGAAAATAGTAGGGGTTAATGATTGAACCCTCTTCATCGAGGCGGCTGGTCTTCTGGTGGATCAGGTCTACACGAGGAGGATGCATGAGTCAATAGGATGAAAGGTATCAGGATGGGTTACTATTCGTGCGCACTGAGCCTTGCTATCGTTACGTACTTGCTCAATTTGAATTCTCAGACTTTGATTTTGGGCGATTTGTGCCAAGCAAAGGCAGTATCGTTTTTCTAGCAAGGCTCTGAAGCTTTTTAAAAAATGTTGGCTGATCTGGCGATGTGTTTTCCCTCAGTAAGGGCTGGTTTACTGATTTAGCTCCCTGTTGATATTGCTTTAGGTTGTTTTTGCCACCGGGGTTTGTCTTCATTGCCTGATCATCAGAAACCCTCATACCACCCGGTTGGCCTGGAACCCGGTATTCGCTCGTGTCTCCTTTTAGTTACCAGCCCTATATCCCTATTACACGGAGATAATATAGGGCTGGCGATTGTGCTTAAAAATCCGGCCTAACAGCGTCGAGCCGGATTTTGTACTCGTTGTTTTATCATAATCAAATGTACTCCGCCTATAGGGCCAGACAATGCCTTTTCCGACCTCTCATCAGATTCTAATATCTCTCATCAGTCTATAATAAGTTGAAGGGTTATTTTGTATATGATTACCAACCATCAATCCTTTACACTATTATTGGCAGAGGACGATGAGGATGATACGTTCTTTTTCGAAAGGGCAGTCGCCATTAACTACCCAAATTGTGTCATTTGTCCCTTTTCTTGCGGAGAAGATCTCCTGTCAGGATTGAACCGTAAAATCGACGATGGATGTGTCCTGGTCTTTCTGGATCTAGCGATGCCGCGGTTAAGCGGGCTGCAGACGATGATCCAGATTCGGCAAAATAAGACTTGGTTGGGATTGCCAATCTTTATGTTAACTGCTTTAGAGGCAGAAGCCCATATTGATTTGGCTTACCAATGGGAAGTTAACGGGTACCTGTTTAAACCAGCTTCGCCTTATGAGTTGGCTCAAAACCTCAAGCATGCTATTCAATACGCTTTCCGTGCGCTGGTTTAATGTTTTTCAATTCCGTCGCCAGGAAGTCCGTCTTTGATTAGTGGGTAATACATCAGGGGAGGAAGCAACGACAATGCCTCAATTAGGTGAAAAGGTAAAATGGTCCTGGGTTCATAGGTAACAGCTAAACAATCACGAGCTCATGCTGATACTGGCGATTCTTTTGGGAGTCCTTTTGGTGGGTATCGGCAGCTTTTTGATCAGTCAGCTGGTTGGACCACCAAAACATGAGCAGCTGGATTGCGGGGCTGAAGAACGCTTTAAAAGACACCAGCGCGTTTTAGTTGAAAAAAAGCTTGACCACTTACTCTTCCTGTATCAACAGAAACGGGTAGCGGAAGAGGAATACCTTTTTTGCTCTGATCAATTAATCGATCAGCTGCTTAGTTTACAGCAATCCGATGCGGGCGTTATAAGTTAACCAATTCGGGTAATAGGCTTGATGGTGATGCACGAACGACTATTGATAAAAGACCCAGTTTGCTTTAGATCTGCTCCTCGTTGGTGGCTGCGGGCATGATTTTCACCTCACCAACAGGCCCTAAGGTGCGGGTGAACGCCTGGGTAGCAGGTTAGAAAGGGGAAGCAAGAGTTGTATGCCATTTCTTAATACCCAGAAGGTCTGCCATCCTACCATTGATTGTCCATTTTCTTTGGCCCTTTACCAACCACCTCTTCTCCCTCAACTGGGTAAACGCATGGTTCCCGAAAGCCGTCTTCATCGAACTGCGCAGCTACTAAGCGTGTTGGCCAATCCCACTCGATTGCGAATCGTCACCCTGTGAGCCAGCAGGGTGCCATAAGGCTCACCGAACTTGAAACACAGCTGAACGTCCGGCAATCATTAGTGTCTCATTATTTGATCCAGATGCGAAAGGTTGGAATCTTAAGCACTAGGCGTGAAGGAAACGCGGTTTTTTATTTGTTGCAGGAACCTGCTTTAGCGACTTTCATTCCCTTACTTCTTTCCGTCTCCGATCAGATGATTCCTTATTCCGCTATGGGCAGCAGCCCAGCCTGAGGGAAAACGTCATCCTTACTTCTTAATAGAAGCAACACAACCCGGTTTATCATTCGCCTTGGGATGTACACTAAAATACCAGAGTGTTTTCTTACCCGCTCTTTCTTAACGTGTCGGTATTAGCCGGGTTTTTTCCAGTAGACTAGAACTCCTTAACAGGAGGATGGCTCTTAATGCCGATACTGATTCAAGGCTTTTCGGCGCTTCTGGAAGCGAACTACGCCTATGAGTAAGACCAAAACTCCTACCGGGATAAACGACAAGAACACGATTTTGAGGATGGGTGAGTCCAGCATCTCTCCGAAGCCCGTGCCACTGGCAATCAGGGCGAGCGCCGTGCGGACGTAGGCCAGCAGCGTCCGCTCGTTGGCTAAATCGGTGCGGTCAGCGGCTAAATGCTCGGTGAGCGTAAGGGGTGATTTGTCCGGTGGATGAGGCAGTTGCATGGGCTATGTTGACCGTGAGGAATATTGGTATACCTTACAGCGGCAGGGCCCGCAGCCGGAGCGATACCCGTGTCCCACTGCCCGGCACGGAGTCGACGGCAAGTTCCCCCTGGTGCATATCCACGATCTTTTTGGCCAGGGTTAAGCCCAGGCCAAACCCCTCAATGGTGCTCACATTACCCGCGCGCATCATCGGCAGAAAAACATCGGCTAGCTGAGCGCCGGGTATGCCAATACCCCCATCCAGTACGTTGATCAGGACCCAGGACGATTCGTATTGAACCTGTACGGTAACGGGTTTGAAGGCCGAATATTTACAGGCGTTGTCGATAATGTTCACCAGTACCGTTCGCAGCAGGGTGGCATTGCCCACGACCCGGATCTGGGAGCTTTGGTTGGTGAACTCATCCGTCAATAGCAGTTCGATGGACTGCTGCGGGTACTTTTCGCCAAAATAGGTAACCGTATCCAGAATCGTGTCAACCAGGTTGACATCTTCCTGCAGTTGGGTGGGTTTAAGGTTTTCAACCTCCGCCAGCCGAAGCAGGGCGTTGGCCAACCCAATAGCCCCTTCCAGCCGCTGCAGGGCGCGCGCTATACTTTGCCGGGTATCGGCCAGGCTCTGGTCATAGGCCAGGGCCGTTTCCAGCATCCCTTTCACCACCGTCAGGGGCGTTCGGATCTCGTGACTCATTACGGATAGAAAGTGTTCTTTAGCCCGCATAGATTCTTCGGCTAGTTGCCGGGCATTGATCAGTTCCTCTTCCACCAATTTTCGTTTGGTGATATTACGGGCTATGATATGAAAGCCCGTAATACGGTCACCTTCGGCCATCAGGTGGACATTTTGCCCCACCCAAATTACTTCTCCTTCACTGGCAATAGCCTTAAACTCCAGGTACGTATCGGTGGTGCGTTGCTTGAACTGGGCTGAGTAAAAATCCTCCACCATTTCGCGGTGCTCAGGTATCACAAATTCAAGGTAATGACGGGTACGAAGCTCTTCCTCGGAGTAGCCTAGCACGCGGCAGGCTACCGGGTTGGCGTACACAAAGAATCCCTGATGGTCGCAATAGCTAATGATGTCCGTGGCATTTTCTACCAACTGACGGTAGCGGAGTTCATTGGCAGCCAGTTGACTGGCCGTTTTCTTCTGCTCAGTGATGTCCGTAGCAATGCCCAATACCGCAACCGAACCATCCGGTAAAAAAAGCGGCTTTTTGAGGGTGTAAAACCATTTAACTTCACCATTCGCTTGCGTAAAGGTTTCTTCTACCGCAATCACCGCTTTGCGCCTGATTACCTGCTGGTCAACCTGGTCATACAAGCTGTTTTCTTCAGAGCGACCATACAAATGCTGATGCTGCTGATAGACGATTTCCTCCTTCGGTATCCCGAACAGATCGGACATAGCCTGGTTGGCAAACAGGAAATTGCCCTGTTCATCCTTCACAAAAATCAGATTCGGGCTGGTATCAATGACCTGACTAAAAAAACTTGCCTCATTCCAGAAATTTTGGGCTGATGCCGGATCAGACTCTGCAGGAGTGGATTGAAAAGACTGGTAGGTACGGTCAATGTGGAGCAACAGGTTCTGAAGGCGTTCATCCACGGGATAATCCTCGCCCAGATAGCGCTTTATCTGTTCAGCCAATTGGTGATTCAACACATTCATGTCATTACAAACTGGTAAGGTTGGCCCGTCAGAGAATGAAATATACTTAAAAAAGGAATTTTTGGCCGAAAAAGTTTACCTACAGCCCGCATGCTGGAAGTAAGTTTTGGGCTAGAATCAATCTCCCATGCCTAAAGCCATCTAACCTTAAAACTTTCCTTTCAACAAAAATCCAGTTATGGAAACTTTGAAATCTAAAAAAGTTTCCAGAGTTTTACCCCACTCTAAAGTAGAAGGTAAATTAGGATTCTGGATTGAAGACCTGCTAGAAGAGAATGCAAAAAGGGTACAATTCATGCAGAACCTGCCCAGCGAAAACCGGATGAAAAGCTAAATGGAAATTAAAGAACGTATACTGTCGGCGGCCCGCGATTTATTTATGCGCTATGGTTGCAAAAGCGTGACCATGGACGATATTGCCAAACACTTATCAG
>QQTW01002795.1_pt1 | contig 12776 bp, 13 predicted proteins | sample 1904831 | NCBI WGS metagenome assembly QQTW01 (sample SAMN09435610, study PRJNA476489) | Subsurface metagenome, whole genome shotgun sequencing project. | reverse complement strand
CCTCCATGCCTGCGTTGCTCACGTTTAAATTCCTCAAAAAAGCGCTTGACTAACTGCCCCCCACATCCCGAAGTGTGTTATGCCGCGGGAGTGCGATCCGTGTTGGACGGGTGTTACGACGGTTGTTTATGTTTGTGTTCGGGCTAGGTAATGTTTGACCGGGTGTTGAGGTAAATTTCAGGGTCGGGGTGGGGTTGTCGGGTGGTGAGACTTGGGCAGTGGTCGGCCGGCTGAAGTTTCGGGTAGGAGATGGTGGTGTGCGAGGGATCTCATCGTGGGGAGTTAGCAAGCCGCCCATATCCTCCATGAAGGCTCGGCTACCTTTCCGGACGGGCTGAGAGGTGGTGGAGTCGCGGGAGATTGGAGGTGAGGGAGTGGGATCGTCCGAGGATGTCAGCATGACCTGCGGAGGGCGACCGCCGTAGCTGTTTTCAAGAAGTCCTCCAACGTCGAAAAAAGACATGCGTCGGGGCGTCATCATCGATGTCTCCCCTGGACTGTGCGCTCTGTCACTCTCGGCTTCCTCGTCTTCGCCTGTGGGTGTTGATCCTGAGGAAGCTGACGGAAACTTCCAGTTGAGGTCCACAACGGCGGATGGGCTCGTTCGCTCCCGCCGTGTTGCTGATAGCATCACCGGGGCAGGTCTCGTCACGCATTGATGCTCCCGTAGTTCCGGATCCAGCCTCATGCCCACATCACTGGCCAAATCGGCATCGCTGCCCCAGTGATGTGCCGTGATCGTCCCACGGCGGGTCGACGAGCGGTCCATGCTATCACTCGTTGACCCGAAACGAAAGCGCTGGATCTTGATGCCTCGGTCTCGGACGAAGGAGCCAAGGACAAGGGCGTTGGAGACGGCCGTCGCCGCAAGGATTTCGAAGGAGGCGAGGAGGGAACGGAATTGTTGGCTGCCGCGGCGGTCGATTATAGCGGGGACTCGGTAGGTAGTGATGGCGACAAGGATGAGAGAGAGCGCGAACAGGAGTACCAGGGAGATTTTGCTATTTCATGATTAGCCACAGGGCGTAAAAGGCGGGATGCGAAGAGGCGGACCGTTTCATCGCCATGGAAGACACAATCACAATGGGTATGGGAAATCCAACCAGAAGCAAATCCGTGATAACATCGCAAGTGCCCATAGTGATGAGTTGCGCATAACCCTGTCGACATTTGGGCCCGGGATCAGGCACGACCTGCCAATAGTGGTGGAAAGGTTGACATTCGGCAAGCGTCGCAACGACCACGCCTGCGAAGGTAATGAGGAGGAAGTATCGGATGAATTGTAATCCCACCTCATACGACCTCTTCCAGAATTGACCGGTGAGCCGCTTCAAGAATTCGGAGACGGTGAACTTGGCTATCCACAGGCTAGTGGCACCTTTAGCATCGCGATCATGCAGCCAAGCGAGATAAGAGATTCGAACTCACAATGCAGCGTACATTATCCGCGACGCCAACACCAGCCTGCTTCCAATCTCGCGATGGCGGATCTCTAAGTCGGTCAAACCGGTCGTGATGGCGTTGTTGGTACCCCAGATGAGGATGACGTGCACCAATGCCATCCTGATGATGAGCGGTATGATGCTGACCGACATGATTTTGTCCTCTCGAAACAATCGCTCGGTGCGGATGTAGCGTCCGCTCAGTCGCACGAGTATGATGGCCAAGGAGAATCCGGTGCACCACCAACTGACCAGAAGAGTCGGGTGGTCTTCTATCTTGGTTGTCGCGGGTGGGGGCTCGGCCGAGTAGAGCTGGCGAACGACGAGATCCATGATGTGAAAGTGAAGCGTGGGACGCTCAACCGCCTCCGCAGAGGGGTGAGCGTACTGTTGAAGAGTCGAGATGTCGATCAGGATATTCGAATATCGACAAAGGACGAGCGCGAATGTTCAAGGCATAGTTGCAGGGCTCCAGGGTTTTGGTAGGGCACTCCGCTTGCTTCCGAGACGGCTACCGAGGCCCGGGCGACGACGGGAAGCCAGCCGGCACAGCTAATCTACTCGTATGGGGATGTTGGGGGGATATGACGATGAAGAAATGAAGCATGAAGCATGAAGCACACGAAGCACGAAGTAGAAGAGGTTTTGAGAAGATGGTTAAGGTATGCGTCTGGTGAGAAGGTAGCATTATCATTCATGATGGGAAAAGAAAGTAAAGTAACGTAAAGTAAAGTAAAGTCAAGTTGGTAAACCATAGGTAGATGAGGTTGGACGAAGCAGATAACTACCTTAAGGTAGTAGTTACCTTAGTTACCTTACGGCTCAACTCAGCCAAGTCGCAGTACAAAAGGATGTGGGGGCTTTCGCTATCGGCAAAGAAGATCATCGATCATCAATTCTCCGTATGGGCCAACACTTTCGACTGAAATTGCCCTTCGTATATCTCTGTACCTTTAGAATATATAAAGTCATTTAATGAGTAGCTGCGTCAGCTGATTCTGTCAATAATAATCAATAATAATAAGTTGACAGTTGATCAAACAGTGCTAAGCAGACATCAATATTTACATTCGCCTGACTTGAGGCTCCCCAGAACTCAAATCAGAAGACACAGTACAGAATCCCGAGTCCATGTCCACAAGCGCCGGTGATTCGGTGATAAGCACAAGAGCAAACAAGTAAGCTTTTCCCACAAGTATTCGTGCCTTAACGAGCAAAAGCAATTCGGCGACGAATGACCTTGATGGAGAATCATCCTCACGGCTCAGGAGCCCGGGCGAACTACGGTAACATCTAACCTACTGGTGGCAGAGCTCGGATGATGAGCCGAGATTCATCCCACGTTCCGCTGACTAATTTTGACTTGGTAACCTTAAGGTAAGGTAAGGTACCTAAGGTAAGGTAACTTAACCATCTAAATGAGATACCTAGAGATCATCATACGACCGTCGACTGAAAGATCTTTCGTCATATCGTACGAGAAGAAGCAGAAGAAGAAGAAAATAAGTTACTGCCATCGTCGCTGATACAACAAAACAACGTATCAGCGTTGGGAAAGCATTCATAACTTACCTTACCTTACCTTAAGCCATACCTTACTCGTCAAGGGCGGCAATGGTTCAATAAGTTAACGTTAGATCCCTGTTGATTCCGGTCCGATCTTCCGGAAATAACTTACCTAGCCTTCGGACTTGTTCTGGCCGGCGGCCCGCAGACTGAGTGCATAGGTAGGTAAATTACTACTAATCGAGTTTCTTACCAGGTACATGTATGTTTAGTAAGGGTCATTGCTTAAGGTACCTTACCTTATGTCTAGCGAAGCCACGCATTCAGGAGAGCATTTCATTCGAAGAACTGATCATCTAGAAAGCTAATATAACTAACTATGGCAGGTCTGTTCGCGAAAGCTACTGGTAGCCATGTCAAGTTTCCTGTTCAGCATGGCATTGGTGGAGTGCCTGCTTCAAGTAACAGAACGTGCAACTCAAACAGCATCTCATCCGACAAAGCCTTCGCGATTGTCTGATAGAACGGACTCAAGGCTTCCAGCGCTGTATACAAAGCCGCTTTATCGTCGGTGGGAATGTCATTCAACGTTCGGTAAAGGCATCGATGACCGATTCGAGCCGGATTGCCGGGAAAGCACAGCATGTTCGACTTTGGATCGTCGTGGCACATACAAATGAAAGAAGCCAATCTTTAACAACAATTACAACATCGTTCCTGGGTAGAATCAAGTGTACACTGCATTACTGAGAAGTTTCTGAGGTGGACTCCATTGTAGACCTCATCTGCTGTTGCGAACAAAGCAATCTCTCAGTAAATCAGAAGCGTTTGGTACGGGAGCTCGCCAAATATGTGCCATCACCTCTGTCACCAAGCCTCGGGCGTCTCGAAGTAGCAGGAAGTCTTCAGGCACATCAACTCCTTTTTGAAGCTTCTTCGCGAGTCCGAAGCCCATCTTGGACCCATGCTTGCTTGCACAATTGTATCAATGTCTTCCACGGAAGCGACCCCTTCATTCGCCAGGTGCGCAAAAGCAAGCCTGTTCGCCACAAATCCTGTGCATTCCTTCTTTACTACCACGGGTTCCCTCCCTATGCCTCTCCAGAACTCGATCGCTTGATGCACTAGTTCCGTTCTTGTTGATGGAGACGGAACAACTTCCAGCAGCGGCATAATATGCGGTGGGTTGTACGGATGCACTACTATTAACCTCCCTGGGTCCTTCATGTCTCTGGACTGCAGCGAAGCTGGGATCCCAGATGTGGAGCTCCAGAATGCGGCAGAAGAAGGAGCGAGCTCTTCAATCTGTTTCCATATGTCTGCCTTGAAATCCAAATTCTCAGGTCCTTGCTCCTGGATGACATCAGCATCATACACAGCGTCACCCAGATCTGTAGCGATTCTTAGGATGTTGTTGGCGAATAATCTATCGATGACGGTCTTCATCCGAGGTGGGTCCAAATGATGTACAAAGAATATTTGTGACGCTTCAAGATGCTGCGGTAGGTAAGAAGGAAGAGTTGCAGAAATGTACTCCATAATGCCTGGACGTGTGTCATATATGGTGATTTGAACAGGGCGGGAAGAGGATGAGGTCGAGAGGTGGAGGGCAGCAAAGGATAGCCCAATTGTACCCACGCCGATGAGTGTGATACGGAGAGGGCCATTGGAGTCCATGATCATGCAGACTGCGTTTGGGAATGCTCAACCTTGTTAATGTTCCAGGTCATGAACGAATATCCTGTAATGTGTGGCCTGCAGGTGGATAAGATAATCCCAAAGCAGTTAAAGCTGGCATGGTTCTTCCCCGCCATCGGTTTCCGTTCCCCACGATGGAAGAGCTAATCAGAGTGTTCCGAGGACCGAGAGATGGGAACCACAGGGCGGAGAAAAGAAGGAGGACGCTGAAGGTAGAGTGCATTTCCTGTCTATAATTTGCTACTACCAGACCTATTGATAGAGATCAATTTCTGACTGCTGGCTCATCATGCCTTTCAGGTCGAGACAGCCACACATTGATAGTACGTCACTCTCTGGACAACTGCGATACCTTCATGATCGCCTGTTAACAATGGCATAGTACCAACCGACCTCACAGTCTGGGATTGGCTGTTTGATTCTTCGTACTCCCCGCTTCGAAACAACCCAACCTCTGCATTACGCGGCTACAGCAATGCAGTCACGAAGGAACGCATCAGCTACGCGCAAGCGAAGGAATGCTCTACATATCTGTCAACGGCACTTGTTAAGAAATATGGATTGCAAGAAGGCCAGACAGTGGCGCTTTTCAGTCAGAATACCATATGGTATCCAGTCGCTATGCTGGGAACTCTTAGGGCTGGTACGTCCTCGGTTGTTACCTTGACAGCCGGAATTTATCTGCGGCTGATTACCAGTAGGAGGAGTTGTATCGGGCGCTTCTCCAGCCTACAACACCGAGGAGATGGCGTACGCTCTAAAGACAGCTGAGGCGAAGTTCCTTATGACAGTGCCCTCATCGATGGGCGTCGCTGCAGCTGCGGCCAAGAATGCTGGAATCCCCAAAGAGCATGTTTTCTTACTTGAGGGGGAGATGGAGGGCTTTACAACAATGAAACAGCTGCTGGAGATGGGAAAATCTTTCGGAAAACAAGGGCAAATAGAAAGCTTCAAACTGCCACAGGGAAAGAAGAACAAAGATGTCTGTGGCTTCTTAAGCTTCAGCAGCGGAACTACTGGGTTGCCAAAAGCTGTAGGAACTCATCCTTTTGAGGCCACCATTCGAGCTGATTCACTGACAGAGTCTCAGGTGATGATTGCGCATCAGAACGTGATCGCACAGTGCTTGCAAGTTCGACAGATCACGCCACCGGACCTAGAGAAAATATTGGCTGTACTTCCACTATTCCATAGTGAGCCCTCCATCCCCTCCTGATATCTTATCGTACTGATCATTGCAGTTACCGGGCTTGTTCATGGTCTCCATCTCCCTGTTCTCCTCAACGCCGAGGTCTACATGCTACCCACCTTCACAATGGAAGGGATGCTGGACACAATCGTCAAGTATCAGCTCAAGGAGCTCCTCCTCGTTCCCCCTATCCTTATTCGCTTAACCCGGGATCCCATAGTTGACAAGTACGACCTCTCGCATCTCCGCCGCTTCTCCTCAGGCGCAGCGCCCCTCTCTGAAGAGATCATCCAGGCTCTACAGAAGAAGTTCCCTCAAACAGGCTTCAAGCAAGGCTACGGAATGACGGAATCTTGCTCCTGCATCACCGCTCACCCGCCAGAAAAGTACGACTACAAGTACGCACACACAGTTGGTACGATCGTTGCGAACACGGAGGTTAAGATTATTGACCTCGATGGGAAGGAACTTGGTGTGAATGAGCCTGGTGAAATCCTGGCCCGTGGCCCGCAGTGTGTGATGGGCTACCTTAATAATCCCAAAGCTACAGCTGAAACATTTGACTCGGAAGGCTGGCTCCACACCGGTGACCAGGGTACTATTGATGAAGAGGGCGTCCTAACCATCACAGACCGCATTAAAGAAATGATCAAAGTCAAAGGCATTGGTGTGGCACCGGCCGAGCTTGAGGACTTGCTTCTGGGCCATCCCAAGGTTGAGGATGTTGCAGTTTTGGGACTCAAAGACGATTACTCGGGCGAGAAGCCTAAAGCGTTCGTGGTACCGAAGGGAGGGAAGGAGAAGGGCACTGCTGCGCTTGGGAAGGAGTTGATCAAATATGTGCAGGAGAAGAAAGTCAGGCACAAGTGGATCACGGAAATCGAATTCATAGCCGAGATCCCCAAGAGTGCGAGCGGGAAGATCTTGAGGAGGGTGTTGCGGGACAAGGCGACCGGCGCGAGCAAGGAAACGATTGTTAGGGATGAAGTGATAGAGAAGGCGAGATTGTAAGCAGGTTCAGACTAAGGCATTGCCAGCTATAAATTCTAGATAGAGACTTTGCAGCCAATCTCTGTAACTAAACTCCTGTAATATCGCTTTTGCCCAGAGAACCAACGCCCCAATGAAGGCATTTAAGGCAGATACCAGCCTAGTAAACACCGAAGTACAAAGCCATCCTTCCCTTTTTATCATATCGCCCACCGATAGCTCGCGTATCTACCCGCAGTCTCACTTTTCCTAATTATCTTCACAACCTGCCCCCTCCTTAAGCCTAGATACTTCGCAACCGGATCGCCCGTTTGGATTCTCGGCAACTGGCTTTCCTTCAGTCTATACCTCTCCAACAATGCCTTCTTCTCCTCAGGACTCAACAGCACATGTTTCGGTACCAGCTCATGATGCGTGATATTCACCAGTAAATCTGTTTCCTGAAAGAACTCGATAATGGATGGTAGCGCCGCGGGGGCGAGTTTCGCCGCGGACGATGTCACGGCTGCTTGCGTCACAAGAATGCCCGTCGTAAAGTGATTGTCTGCGATATGATGAACGAAGGTACGCATCTGTTTGATGCCGATACTGGCATCGGAGGAGAATTCAACCCAAATCGTGCCGATGGTGGGAGGTTTAGCTGCAGCGCCGGGAGCAGTTAGAGGTGTGTACTTTTCGATCATCTGAGATGTGGGTCGGGCGGAGAAGGTCATTTTCTTTCGGCTGTGAGACGGGCATGAGGTGTTAGCAACTTATTTTTCGAGGTATGAGTGTTGCACAGGTTTGAGCGTACTCTGGATGACCCGTTGAGTCGGCATACTGGGCGCGGAAATCGTCGAGGGAGATGCGGACTTCTTCTTCTGCTAATTCGTAACCCTAGTAATAGATCAATACCTCAGATACTTGCAGACGAGCAATACTGAGCTGGCTGGCGCATACCCTATCTTGGCACATTTCGTGAATCGTCCGCCATGCGCGCCACAGCCTGACGAGCTCGCGCTCCGCATCTACTGCATCTTTGGCAGCTTGTTGGTCTGACGAAGACATTCTGAAGCTTGGTATGGAGTGAGATTGAATCGTTTGAGTCCAGAGTTTATCTTCATTAGTATTATCAGAGCTGCTACTACCCGTAGCCTTCTAGAATTCTCAATGCGGTAAAGCAAGGTGTCTCCGCACTAGCTAGGATAAGTTACAGTGATATGATTTATTCTGTGCCGGAAGGAAATTTGCGAAGTCGTGGAACTTTTTGAACAGACAACATATCAAAATCATTGTTTTCATGAATAGCAATACAATCACAATTTTTATCAAATATTTGAGTATGCAAATTTATAATATAGATATAGATCTTTCATTTGCTATAATATGAAGTTTGTCACTGAGCAAATACATATGTTTTTAACAACACACATGTGTTTAATCCAGATCGCTACCGCACCAAACACCCCGTCCGTTCTAGAAGGTGAGCAGAGGCCGCTTTTATCACCCGTACTCGGTGAAAGCACAGATGAACACGGATGAGCAAAGGTGAGCGAGGGTGAGCTAGGGTGAGGCGTTGGTGAGGTGTGGGTGGGGCCAGGTGCGGGAGTCCGTTCGGGCTCCGTAGCATTCGGCAACAATTGCCCATATTAGCTCCCCTAGTTTCTAAGCTACAGCTCAGCAATCCTTTAAAAGGTAGGATATTATATTTACATCAATCACATCAGTCCCTGTTCTCTACAATGTTGGATGTCAACGGCACTGTGGTTGAATATCTTACTCTCTCACTCCTGAGAATAGTGCCTGACTCAATGCAATACTCTGTTTGGTGTATTAACTCTGCTCTCTCTTGTGCGTACTGACAGTGGGAATGAATCAGCACCTGCACGACGGTCAATGATCACATTCTCATGCTAACTTGTGCGAACAAGCTCAAGTCACCCCCTGCTAAATGGCTTGTGGCGTGATAAACTGAGGAGGCGACCTGCTACGATCCCTCAGGGAAGAAATGACTTCCTGGTGCGGCGCGACGTTATTGACCTGCATCGTCTGTGTCTAGGTCCAGGAGGCAGAACCTGCAAAAGGCATGAGATGGCAGGGTCAGGCCGCTGCAGGTACTGGGCAGCAACAAAACCTGGCGGCAGGATACCGTGGTGGAAGTTAGTGGAGCTCCTAGCAAGGAATTTGCCCTTGATTAGGCCTTAGCTCCTATGAGAGAGGATGGCGTCAAGCATACTGAATGTGATTCAGTGCGGCAAGGAGCAAGGAACATCAGCTCTGAGACTGGTAGTTCACGTAGGAGTGTGCCAGCAGGCAACAGCACTGAGGCACAGGCAGTGGGATCGCCGTGTTGGCTAAGGAGCTGAATGATATCGAGAACACGCCCAAGCAAGGATCCCTGCACACCAGCAATTCTTATATCAACGCCTTCAGCCTGGCCCGAGGCATTTTCACTCATGGCGCGCCCTTGATTGACAAATTTGGAATGGGGTCAGTCTGGGACTACACTATCAAACTCTTTCGTATTTTACCGGACTATTCTGGACTGTCAGGTATGGCTCATGCGCCAGGGTCAGCAGGGCTGGTTCTTGACGCAAGGCAGACTTTTACTGACATTTGATGACGACATCCTCGCAAACAGGGCCTAGTTACTGCTGTGGATTACCCTCAACAGCCTTGAGTTATTTCCATATCCTGAATCTCTCCCGGTCAAGCACATTATGCCTTGCCCCGGCGTAATCGAAGCCCTTCAGCTCATGACGGTGTCACTAACGATCGGGCTTTGGCACGGCGATCGATACTTTCCCTTGCTATCATTTCAGTGGTGGCGGTTGACCCCCTTTTGAAGTCTAACCGGCATCAAGATAGCTAGCCAAGAAACACGGAGGAGTATTAGCATGTGCAAGCCCTTACTTCAAGTCATCCTTTCGCATACCTCGCACGTTCAATCTTCTTGATCTGGCTCTCCTCTCCTCCATGTTTGCCTATTATATCATTATAGATATGAATTGCTCTTGCTTACTTACAGACTCTACCATCGGAGGTTCCTTCACAATCAGGATGCTCCGCTCATATTTGCATGAGGCCGATAATGGCAAGTACTCCGCCTCTCCTCCATCTTTGATACGCTACTTAACTCTAGTCGCAGGAGATCTAATATGCACTGGGTATGAAGACTGGCAACGCCGAGTATAGATGGCAAGGCTCTCCCGATGCTGAGTGCGCCTGCCCCCCGCGCTGACGAGATGCATTCCCTAATCAGATATCCAAGGATTAATGTAACCCATGGCTCTTGTGGACCACGAGGACAAAAATAGCGTGTGTAGAATGGCCGCGAGCGGCATTGCATATCATAAAGCCAGTTGCAGCTGCAGCTGCATGGGCAAGCTTCGCTTGCTTTCAGGGAATGGTGCTGAGGTGAGGACCGCTGTGCGGATATGACCGAATCCCTTACTTGATGCACTCACTAGTTGCTATTGATCCTAAGAGTTAGTTGGTTTGCAAGGCTTGAGGAAATAGCGGCGTGCATGTAAAGAAGATCCAGCGATGGTGTCTGAGCATCCGGTTGCTCTGCGTCACGAATTGCAATCATTTCTGAAGCGGAACGCCTACACTCATCGGCAAGGCAAACTGGAGCCATATGTGAATGCAATCTGAGAAGGAACAGAGCAGAAGCAGGAGAGGCGAGCAAGTCTGCGTTGGTGCAGCCTAAGTCAACTTGCCTTGAATTAGCGTCGGTTGGATTAACACACGTCAGAGCAATGCCTGGTGTGGGTCTATCACATATAAGTATTGACGGCGAAGGGGGGCGGAAGAAGGCTGGGAATCGCGGAAAGAGAAATATGAGAGCTGGGAGTCCAGCCTGTGTGAGCAAGGTCAAGACACAAGCTCCTGATAGCACTCATTTGTGGTTCATCAATGTGTGATAGTGTCCATCCGGCAATTATCGCTTACATCCTTGCCAACATACCTCGTTCCGTTCGTTCAGCGCTACCTCGTTTTATCATTGATTTACATCACAGGGGTTTCGATCATGTCCAACGCTAATATTAGGCCGCTACAGTCCAACTCCCTTCTGGTGCTCCAGATGCGCAGATGGCCGCTCAAGGTCTGCACTGCCTCCATTACGAGGAAGAACGAGGCAGAATTGCAGCCAGTGATAATTCAAACCACCGCAGATGAAGAGATGTGGCCAGTTATACAGACTCCAACAGGTTTTATACATCACGCAAATGGGTCACACATCGTAGGATTACAATGCAAAAGCTTCGATCAATGCGGCAGCATATCCCTCTAGGCAGTTTAGTGGAGTTGGTGTCGTGCTATGCCTCAGCCGCCAAGGGCAAAGAGACAGAGTCAGGTGTCACACTGATGGGTGAGAGATCAAGAGCTGAGCCAGGGTAGCCTGGCGAGTTCGGGAACAGGATAAGCTAAAAGTGGTGCAGCTCAGTAGCTAAAGAGAGCTGTGCCTCCTCGGGAGGCAGACGAAACAGCGTGTGCTACATCTACATCCCTGGTGGAGGAGTTTCGGTCCCTGTCATTGGGGGAAGGAGTTGCCACTTGCTGCGCAGATGAGGCAGGGACAGCGGCGTGAGAGCTGGGATATGAGCGGTGTCGTGGCCTTTGACTAGGCTAGTGACGCGTAAGCCGGCCTTCTCGTTGACCATGTAATGGCAGCTCAGCTGGGATCAACGATGGCTGTGGCACAGATACATGTGTTGTAACCTCCTGCATCAGCAGCAGTTCTGCGGGAGAAGGAGAGGAGTCATTGTAAATTGCAGGTGCAGAAAGATCCTGGCGTGGATATATATACCCCTCTCTCCTTCCTTTTGGAGTGCCAGCACCATCGTACTTCTGACCATCAGCACTCAGAATGTCCTGCTCTATCTCCCATTCATGAGGCACTTCGCCATCCGAGAATTCCGGGTGCAAGAGCCAAATTTTTTCCTAGCAAAGAGTTTCCACACATTGATTGCTTGTTCAGGAGCTTCAAGTCTCGCGTAGCACAGCCAGCTTCTATACGATCGCAGAACCTCCAGCAGTCTCAGAACCAAGTGTTAGAGTGCACAGGCCTATTCTGGCTAGACTGTGGCGGTCTAACCCTAGACCTAAGGCTAATGCCTTATTCGGCCTAGGGCCCACACGTCTACATGGTCATCTTGTATGCTAGACACACAACTTAATAGAGTAATGATCAATGCTACGAATACTCACTACGCCCACATGCAACGTGATAGAAAGGTATCTGTCAAGCGTTTCACGTGCGATATATATTACCTATCTATATCGCACTTATTCACCAGGCACATATAAGAGGAGATCCTGCAATTCTACAAGAAGACAACCATCAAGCACATGGAACGAGAAGCGAAGATAACGTGGCGCGGAGGCTTAAGGAGGCCTAATTGGATCAGTACGCTCTATCGTCCAGCTCAATCTCCAGATTCAAATCCAATTGAGGCGGTTTGGTTAATTCTAAAGGAGCTCGTACGCCGCAGATATCATAAGTGGAGAACGATAGCGGAGTTAAAAGCTATCATTCAGCAAGAATGGGCTCGAATAGATCAAAACTCTATTACTAGAAGGGTCAGCGAGATGCCTAAGCGTTATACGATATTAATCGAGGGTGGTAGCGAGTCCGTCTGGAAACTTACATTGTCCCGCAACGCCTCGTATAAACGCCAGAGCATCAATAACGATCACTTTCCACATCATGTCTGTCTCCATGCAAGGCATCGCCGAACATCAATCAAGGAAAGATACCATGCCGAACCCATATCCGAGACAGCTGAGATATTGGGCACCGGATGAGCTCCTCAATATTGCTATAAGTCAGTGTCTTCCGCCCCTCTTGAGACTGCTCTAGAGTTCTTCTTTCTCATCATCGTTTAAAGCTGTTCACTTGACCAGGACCACGATCTATACCGAGCTTCCATCTCAAGTGCATGCTTCATCTCTCTTGCTGTGCCTTA
>QQTW01002794.1_pt1 | contig 12778 bp, 12 predicted proteins | sample 1904831 | NCBI WGS metagenome assembly QQTW01 (sample SAMN09435610, study PRJNA476489) | Subsurface metagenome, whole genome shotgun sequencing project. | reverse complement strand
AATTTAGGAAGTTGGTCAGAGTGGATGACAGCTTCAAATGTGGATTTACTCACACAACTTCGAATAGCAGTACCCATTGACACTACTATAGAACTTACGTTGAGTAGAGATTCTCGTAGTTTGGGATGAGAGGCTGGGGTGTCGGTTGCACTGCTAGACCTTTGTCTTCTTACGTTAGGAGCATTTTCATTTTCTTCTTCTTTATTCGATGATTCAAGTGGCACCGGTCGTTCTCTCCGCAATCTATCAGAGAGTGCTCGTCTCCCTCGTTTCGGATAACTGCTTGGTGATAATGGAGTCTCGCGAACAACGAGTGGAGCTGTCGATTCTGGCTCTGGATTTGCGACTCCATCTTCTCTCTTCATATTAGTTGTTTGTAACAATTTTTGTGTCTCTGGATCGTTCTTGCCATTCGTATCTCGACTTGATCGTTTCATTGCATGCATAGCGCGGCAGGCGTTCAGGCAATAGAATAGAAGGCACGAGAAAAGGGCTTCATGCCAATTATGAATGATGTCGAGGCTTTCGACTTGATCAGCTTTGGGATTGGCGACAGTCTCTTCGGCTGCATATCAACTTCGGCAACCCACAGGATGAAGGCTGGATTACTGTTTCGGCAGACAGCAGGTACGGTAGGGATTATCCTTTTACCAACTCCCTTCCAGAGTGTAACGCTGTGTTTGGTTGGTTTATCTCAGCCCGAATACGGCTGGGTGTAATGACAACGCAATATAACCAGTAAGGTGGGGTTCCAGACCGGTCCCCTTGCAGGCAACAGCAGAAGGTTTGCTCGCTTTGTAAGCTGGGGGTTGGTAGAGTGGTCTGGAGCAAAGCCATTGATCGAGGCGCGGAATGGACCCGAAATCATTTTGAATATAATACTACCTAGCTGAGGTAAGCAAGAATGATCTAGATCCCCCAAGTATCTCTGATAGGATAACACGAGAGAAAGGGCTTGCATGGTGATGAAAGCTCTAGTACATCAATGTTCGATGTGATACGGCATCGACGTCATAACCATCCATGACACATCAAGAGCGGAATGGTCGTGGTCCGCTAGAGTAATAATATATAATCATGCTTTCCTTTACATTACTCTCTTACTGTCGGCGTAATCCAAGTACTTTCCGCACCAATTGTTTCTGTCCCGTCTCTATTTCTCTGTTGAAGTGTCGTATTCCATAATGGCCACTGCCTCTAAAATCCAGCTATCGTTGGATCATTGCGGAGAATTCCATGTCCCTAATATCACAGCAGAATCTGCTGTCACCGGCTCAGAAGTCCTACAAGAAAACCACGAAATCCATCACATCTTCTTTAATGAATCTGGCTTTCACAGTACGTTAGCTCTGAATTAGCGGTCAATCGAATATTCTCGTTGAGCTTGACCAACTAGACCACATCGCTCACCACATCCCGACCATCTTCGCTCTCGGGGCTTCCCCGTCAACCATCAAGAAGCATTATAATAACAACAAGTCCTACCAACGACCATCCAAAGCCCCTCACCACGACCTGATACGGAACCTTCGTGACCCTAGTATCTTTCTGGAACACCTCGGCCACGAGCAATATTATCCGGATTATCTTGCCTTCTTCCAGGACGAGATTAAGCAGAAAGGTCACGAAGAAGTCATCAACACGTACATGCTTAAAGGAGACGAACGTGCCGATGCGGTTCTAGTCCGCATGTACGCTGGTGCGTGGGGATCCGTCCTGCTTCTTACTTAACCACTTAATTGAACACTTACACCCCTTCCAAGGTTTCCTACATCCCATCATCCATCTAGGATTCGGCATCGAATTCCACCAACCTGCCATCATCGCCGAAGCCCTTGCCCAGTAAGTAGCGTCAGCAGAGCACTGAAACATAGTTCATGTCCAGCTTCGAATACGCCGCAATCTAACAGCAGCACCCCAGGGCAGCAGTCCACGACGGCTGGATCGGGCCTTACCTTTTGGAGACCGAAAAGGCCGCAGCAAAGATAGCGGCCTCCAAAAGCCTCGTCGAGATCCTCGATCAAATCCGTGCAGATCCAAAGCTTTCTACGGCCGCGCACTGGGAAGACGGCAACAAAATCCGCGATGGGATCCTCGCCCGTGCTCCAGACGAGATGATCAAATACGCAGCACAATGGACCGTTTCCCCCTCCAACCTCGAAGAAAAAACAGCGGAAATGACCAATGCAGCTGGTATTACCTTCTCCTACCCCCAGGCAGTAATAAATAAAGGAACTCTAACAATATAAAAAACTCAGTCTACTTCACCGGCGGCGCCCAACACCCCCCCAAACAAATCAAATTCGATTTCTACTACATGCACTGCGTCAACAGCTCCATCTTCTTCTCCTCCTTCCGCAAACAATCCTGGCTAAGTCCCGAGCACAAAGCCCGTTTACTGCAATTCAAAGGCTATATCGATCTCGCCATGTACGCTTCCCGCCGCGCGCCACAACCCCTTACCACCGAAATCACGCACTACCAACCCAAGCACCCCGAGCAGTCCTGGGATGGGATTTTTCAACGTGTGCTAGAGCATGAAGATGACGGCCATGCGAGTAAATTGGTCCGTGCATTGAGACATGGGGAGGAGATTTGTAAGCCTTATGAGGGTGATGATAGGTTTAGGATCAAGGGGGATATGTGGGTGAAGTTGGGGCATATGGGTGGGTTTTTTCCTTTCCTACACTATCTTTTACGCGTTTTTTTTTTTTTTGGTTTGTGAGGGATATTGTGGCTGACGCGCTGCTGCTGCTGCTGCTGCTGTAGCGATCGATTCCGTGGAAGATACGGGCGACCCGTGGGTGAGGAGTGCGGGCTTTGACGAGGCGTGGGAGAAGTATGAGGATCGGCCGAGGGCACAGCTTTGAGTTTTTTCCCTCCCGCGCTGGGCTTCGGGTGCGGGAATGTCAATTTGAATAATTGGAAATATGTGTATGTTGCAATGTTGGAAAAGTTTGTGTATGTGGCAATGATAGGAAAAGTGGTATATGGTCTAATGTACAAAAACTGTCTTCAGCAAGAACACCGTCAATTGATGGATAAGTCGAGTGGAGTAATTCATCAATGCCAGTCCAAAGCTAAAATTCTTGACGCCCCGTTACCTCCATCCCGCTCAAATATCTCATAATCATTGCACCAGAAAAACGACCATGATGTGTTAAGTTCCAACCTCAAGACCAGAACCAGCCATTTCTCTTCTTCTCTTCAAGACGTTGCCCAATTGCCTGCTTGACTTTCCCATCGTAACCAAGCGCAGGCGTTGAGTCTACGACATTTTCCTTGAGTGGTCGCGATGATCGGTTTACTGGACCGGTATTCGTCTTGGTACCATGCGTTGTGTGCTCTGTCTCCGTGGACTCTTCCCTGCCGTCGGAAAAGCGTTTCTTGAGCACCACCTGAGTGTAGATACTACCGTCCGGGCGTGTGGTGCGCTGAGTGGTGGTCATCGTGGAGATGACGCTGGGCTGTCCTGAAGTATCATGACATTCGGTATCAGTTGGAGAGGTTGAGGTGTTGTTTGTAACGCGGGAAGACGGTGTTCTACAGAAGTAATTGTAGAGATCTAGCTCGGTTGGTCCACTTTCTTCCGCGTCATTCTCGGGTTGTCTTGTGGCAATCCCATTTGGTTGAATTTGTTGATTCGTGAGATATAATGGCAACGCAAGCATCCAAGTCTCTTTACTCATGTCTTCAAGGCCATGGGGAGCATTTACTCCGTGTGCCATCGCCAGTAGGTCCGCGAACGCTCTTCGCCACTTGGCGCCATGCTCGCAAAACGGATGCCGATCTTCAAGTTGAAGCGGCGAATAGGGGCTGTCGTCGAGGTAGTCGGTCAACGGCTGGGCTTGGGACCTATACCAGAGGGGAAGGATGGACCAAGCGTATGCGGTACAGGGATCCTCGAACGACTCTTCGCTGTCGGGTCTGTACGGGCAGCGGAGTTGGCTGTTTTCGCTCTCGTCGTTAAGAGACTCGCGAAGAGACTGGCGAGACAAAGCGTCTCTTACACAATCAAGGATGCGACAGGCCTCTTCTCTTTCTTTACCTGTATCCTGCTGCTGCTCCTCCGGGCGCGCTGGAAAGCTTTGGTGCGTGTAGAAAACCCTCCGTGTTTGCACGTCAGCATGTTGAAGTTTTTCTTGCTCATGTCTGTTTTCTAGGTGTCGCCCAATATAGTCGTTGAGGGACCTCTCGAGATCCTCGGCTTCTTCTCGCTGCTGCTCGGCGAATGAATACGAGGAGTACGGCCTATCTGATTTTGATTGTGACGCCGCAGAGGAGTGAGGGAAGTCGAATATATTTCGAAACAGAGATGACATCTGCTGGTCTATTAGACGACTGAAGGTTACGAAAGGGTTGCCTTTCTCATCCGCCACAGAGGACTGACGCCCGGAGGGGTCGTCAGCGGAAGCCATCTGAGCTGCAAGCTGAATCTGACTGTGTGCTTCTGTAGACTTAAGGCTTCGAACCGAAAGGCCTCAAGAGCCTTTACGGAGTTGCTAAGTTGCAATACTAGGGAGGCAGGAGTTGATCTGTTAGGACGATAACAATGGACGAGGCAGTCGGCAATCAAGTGGTCCGTGTTAATCTTTGGTGGGGTAAAATCTTCTCTATTGGGCGCACGCAATGATTGGTGGACAGAAGCTAATAATTCTTTTCTGTACCATACCACTAGCGTCATAATCCGTGTATCGATGCCAGATCGTTAATCGTCTGGTCACAAACAAAAGAGACAGCTGTAACACTGTCGTACTGTCGTATTGGCGACATCCTGGTGCTGTTATGCATTCAGCATTGGTGAGGGTTCAGAATGTTTTCGGCTTCTTCACCACCGTCGCCTTCGTCACCGCCATTGTTGTCGCGCTCTCCGTCACAGTGATACCCCAAACTCCCTCAGCAAGCATCGAAGTCCGCAATGTACAGGTGTAGGTCATCCTGGATTGGGTGGAATCATTTCGCTCCAACTGACTGTGGCTTCAGAGTGAAAGGTCGTCCTCACTATCATTCGCCAAAGAAGGAAGAGTATGCACATATCAGGTTTGACCTCGATGCTGGTGATTCCCACCTCGCAGTATCCAAGCTGCATCACCGGCTAAACCCCAACCAGATCTGACCTCTCTCTTCAATTGGAACACCAAACAGTTGTTCGTCTGGATAACTGCGACCTACCCCTCAAAGACAGCCTCGGAACCACCTTCGCAAGCCGTCATTTGGGATGCAATCATCAACTCCGAAAGCCAAAAGAACCCAAGAACACCTTTCACCGTATATTCCAATTATATGAACCCTCCAAAGACCTCAACTAGAGCAAAGAAAACTTCCAAACCAAAGAAACAAGAAATCGAGTTGGCGCCAGGCTTGCTTCAACTGAAGAATTCGAAACCAAAGTATCAAATCACGGATATATCTGGCCAGCTGTCCTCTACCTCGAACGTTACGCTTGAATTGGGATGGAATGTGCAGCCGTGGGTTGGGGCGCTCACGTGGACGATGCCGGAGGGGAAGGGTTGGGGGAGGTGGAAGGGGATCAAAGGTGGAAGGAGCAAGGCTTTCGACATGCCGGCCTTGAAAGTGAAGGGTGTCAACCAGGAAGCCGTCAAGGGGTCGGGGAAGCCAGACAAGGTCGCTGAAGCATCGCCGATTGTCAAGTAGTGCAGAGCCGTGGAAGCCGAATCGGGTCACCATTTATGGACATGGTCTTGAGGCAGCAGATCATATGTTTTTTGTTTGTAGCACGGTTTCGTCATGAGGCCATAGACATGCCGTTTGTTCTGAACGACTACCACCAGCAACGGCGACTCGGCGGGGAAGATGGATTAGCAATCCGTCGGGGCTTCCGTAGGTAGATCTTAGCGGGCTGCGGCTCGATGGGACTACTGTCAGCGGGATGAGATCATTCCAGTTGTGTCGATACACCTTTTTATCTCAGAGGTAGTCTCGGCTCACTGCGATATACGTTCCACTCGCCTTGCAGTGCTTTTGGACCATATAGTGAAGATGACAATACCTGCCCTGCCCCAACCCGCTTACCCTGACCTCGAGTCCATGTTATCTCGCAAATTCGGCAGGGAAATCGCCAACTATTTCTCAGGTGAGTCGGCTCAGCGTGGAGCATCCCAAATACATCTGACCCGCTGCAGGCTCTCCTCTGAACCGCGTCTCCTTTCTCCGCACTGATCAGGCCTTCCTGTCTGCTGCGCTGAAACACCCAACCACATCCTTCCTCATATTTAACAACCTCAATCCACTTGCCAGAGACCCTTCGAACCTCCAATATGCATCCTACGCTGACGTCCAGCCACTGATTGGGGATGACCCATACTCCAAGAGCGAAGAACAACTAATCTCCGAATACAACTCCGCCGTCACCATTCCTCAGCTCCTCTTCCTCGGCTTGGATGAGCGAAACAAGCTAGGCCTGACATTCAATCTCTACACCGGCTCTCCATTTTTTGCCCTCGACGTGACCCCAAAAGGGACCATCGAATCGCAGGCGGAGTCCCTGGTCCAGCATTTGCAGTCGCGAGGCCTTACATTCCTCGAAGGTCGCATCCAGGCAGCTCTGCCTGCTGAAGATGCCGCCATCTACGCTCAGGCTCGCGCATTGCTGGATTGGAACGCGCGCAACCCATTCTGTGCGCAATGCGGCCAGCCAACCATGTCGATCAACGGCGGTATGAAGCGCACCTGCCCACCGAATGATATGGCATTGCTGGCAGGTGCTATTGGTGGAACCGTAGGCGAGGCACCCACAGAACGGCCCGATTGCGCCACGAGAAAAGGAATATCAAATGTGTCTTTTCCGCGAACAGATCCAACTGTAATCATGGCTGTCGTGAGCTCGGATGGTAGAAGAGTACTCATTGGCCGGCAAAAGCGATGGCCGCCCTACTGGTACAGTACCCTAGCAGGTTTTGTGGAGCCGGCCGAGAGCGTCGAGGAAGCCGTACGTCGAGAGGTCTGGGAGGAATCTGGGGTAAAACTGGGCCGCGTCGTTATACATTCCACACAACCCTGGCCATATCCAGCAAACCTAATGATAGGGGCTATTGCTCAGTGTATTCCCGGCGGAGAAGAGATCGTGTTGAAGCATGATCCGGAGCTGGAAGATGCCAGATGGGCGGAGATGGAAGAGGTTAGAGAAGCATTACGTGTAGGGACTTCAGCACTGGGTGAAGCGGCGCAGGAAGGCTACAAAGAGGGAAACTTGAGATTACCGGCTGGTACGGCGATCGCAAATCAGCTACTGCAGGCAGTGGCCAATGGGTTCGTCGGGGAGGCTCCAAAGATATAGAGACTTCTGGGCAGTTGCCCAAGCCGTCAGGGTTGTCTTGTTGATGCATAGATCGCTTGACAAAGGGCATCTGACTTTATGCGGCTGCTGGCCACACCCTTTTACTGGGCCAAAAGCTTGTGAACATACGGTAAGCTTTACTGCTGCTCTACAGCTGCGCCTCGGATATGTCCTCGTTGGCTCGGTCTTCCTCTTGGTCCACCTCTTCCTCTACCACGGCCTCGATAGTCAAGGCTTGCTGGCGGTGGCACGTTCGAATATGACTGTGGCTTGAACGGATGGGACTGAATTACTCCTTCATCTCCGCCCTGGTCAATTTTGACGTAGCCATTGGATGGCACTTGTTGAGATCCATAAGTGCCTCGACCTTGACGTGGAGTTCCATTCGCTGGGCTGCTACCGCCACGTGAGCCATTTATCTGTGATGACGGCAAGTTGCGGATAGGAATGTTCTGTTGCTGGCCTGGTTGTGGAGGGGCGTATCCCGAACCTCCGCGGCCCCTTGTACTTCCTCGACTAAACGGGTTGCCTCTTGCAATGCCTGAATTACCGGCAACAGCTCCACGGAACGACCCCGTCAGGCGAGGTGGAGCCTGAGCTGGGAACAATTGACCTTGCCCATTGGGTCCAGATGGCGCGCCATACCCATTGGCAGTCAAGGGCCGAGAGGTGCTCGGTGGTCGATTACTTTCTGCAGCACGGGTTTCGGCAACGACTTGTCGGTCAGTTATATTGAGGACCGAGTGGATTGGGACCGTAGAGCCTCGGAAAGGGGAGCATCGATTCTCAAGTGACGTCCCGCTCATGAAGGTGACATCGAAAACAACGTCCAGAAGAGTTGTCCTGGATGTCCGTGTCATACCAACTACGGTCCCTTGAGTGGCTATCGGCACTCTCCCTGAGTCTTGTACATACACGATTCGATCTCCCAAACTGAACTTTTGATGACTTAGTCGATGTTCTGCGTCAGAAGGCTTCAGAAGTGCGCTCCGAGGGACAGCGTTGATCCTCTGGTTCTTGACCGCAGTCGCTGAGTTCTGCCTGAGATTGTCGTTGGCAGCTTGTTCGATGCGGCCAACTGCTTCAGAATCCAATTGAGCGGCGTCAAGCGGAACCTTTTCGAAGCTCTTTGATTCAATTTCCTTCAGCCAGACCTGGATCTCCTTGATCTTGGTCTTTGCCTGGTCTTTTGGGTAAAAGTCTGTGGCAACAAACTCTTTGCTCTGCGCGTTGCGTTGAATGCCAGCGATGAATTCTGGAAACTTGACCATGTACTGTTGTACCAATTGGATCGCCTTCTGGCTAAATTCCCACCCATTTGCGGCCTTGCGAGAGTAGCCTAGTACCTTGAGTCCTTTCGCCTCGAACTTCAGGTTTAAGCCAACGTTGACGCGTTGATCATCTACGAATACTTGGAACGCTGACGTGATCTTACTGAGCACCAACGGGTTAAGACCAAGCATCCTCGCAACAGCAAACGACGGTGTGTACGGTGTGAGACGATCAGCTTGCGCCACGATGGCCCGTCCAAAGTCGCCAATCTTCCCCTGTTGCGGAGAGACCCATACGTCGACCTTGCCAGCATTGTGACCGATTACGTGTACCGGCCTTCCATAGTTGTACTCTCCCATGAAGAAGGCGCCGCTGTTGACTGGGAACTCCTCTTCGACGGGCCGCGCTATCTTCTCCTGAAATCGCTGATCTTCACTCACCACCTCTTCCACGACCATTTGCGATGCGTAATCCACTTCAAGACCTGGGATATGCGCATACTCTTTAATCGATGCTCCATCATCCGTCTTTTTCAGTCCCTTTAGCATATCCACATGGATTAAAGTCTCCACCGGCCCTATGATCATTCCCAGTCTCTTGCTGTACACACTTTCAATCCGCTCCGCCTTTCTGTGCCACAGATCAATCTCCTGCGGACCATGAGGAACAGCCACCGGGGGCCCAGTCCCGTTCTCGGGCCGGCTATAGCTGAACAGTTCGTCCGAAACTCGGATGACCTTTGCCTCGGACAGGAATGGATAGCCAACATAGACCCGTTTGCCAAGTTTTTCTTTCGCGGCTTCCACCTTTGTCCTCTTTGCCGATTCCACCATTGTTATGATCATGCTCTCGTTTCTACTGTCCTGCTGGAAGATATTGACGCCATGAAATCCTAGCGTTCCAGTATGTGGTACTGTATTCAGACTCGGAAAACCTGCAAGTGCATCTTCACCAAGTTTGACCCCTGTCATCAGTCCGACGTGGAAATCCAAACCTTCCATGGTAGGCAGGTCGAAGACGTTCTCGACGCAGTGGCAATGCGCAAGTTCAGGAAAGACGCCAGGGAGCGACGACAGATAAGTGAAATCGACCTCTGGCGAGTATGTGAATTTGAGCGTAACGCCGAAGTCATTCCTCTCGCGTTCTTCCTTGGTCAAGAGGTGATCCTTGGTTCTCATGGCCCCCAGAAGCCGCTCTTCATCAATGAAGGGGATTTTGACCACTGCCTCCCACTCCATTTTCTTGCCGTTCATATCCAATTCGAAGTCCCGGGGATAGAAGTCGATAATTGGCGAAGCAGGGTTAGTCATAAGGTCATGATACGATGTAGGTACAATGCGCTTGCTACGGTCTGGTAAAACCCCCATCAACTGCTGGTAAGGTCTGAACGGCTGACCGAGTCGAAAATTCATGTCGGCTCCTAAGCCTTTCTTGACATCTTTAAAATGATTTAGCTTGCCGGATAATCCACCAAGGAGGCAAGAGCTTTACCTGATATCATTGGTGAATAATGGAAGCCGTAGAACCATGGCCAAGATGCGACACCACGATAATAGTAGAACAGAACCCACTGCAAACCTTGTACGTAGTTTTCAGTCAACTTGCGCATTTCCACTTCATTGTCTAGACCCCATTCGAACTTCTCTCTGTAGTATTTGTCCTTCCAGGCTTGGAACTTCTGCTCATATTTGATACTCATCTGTGCTTGGGCTTCCTCCGCCGAGATATCAACGATTTTGGCATTGTCATATCTTTTGATGACTCGACGCAACGCAAGCTGAGACTCCTCATCCTCCTCATCCTCTTCATCGTCCCCTTCGAGTTTCTTTGGGAGATCCAGACGCATATGGCGGTCCCCGGTATCATCTGCTATACTCTTCCATCGCAAGCCAAGATCACCGGCCAGGTCCTCGACAAATTTCCGGTCCTGGGCGTTCAATGTCGAGGCAAGATCCAGTGACTCGGAGGATGACCCACCATCACCGGACCTGCTGTTGACATATTGTTTCACGTTTCCAAAGATGGCCTTCTGATTCGTAGTCATTGTAATGGGACCCTTTTTCTTGCCCTTTTCCATGACATCGACCTTCCCCATCTGTTTACCCTTGAACCAGCTGGCGTCGGCGTTTTCAGATTCAAAGAAACGGTACTCAACGTCCGACAGTTCTTCAAGTAATAAGGCCAATCTCTTCAGATTGATAACGCCCCGCTCATTGATGTATCCACCTGCTTTTGGAAGAACTGATTTGTAGACCTTGAACATTAGGGCAAGAGCGCCTTCGTTAATGTGTAGATTGGGTAGGTTGGGTAGGAAGTCGTTTCCCACAAAGAAAGCCATTAGGATGAAATCGTCAATCACACGCTCCATGTCGAATGCAAATTCCAAAGCCGAGGGTTCTTTTAAATCTTGGAATTCCAGTTCCAAGTATTCTCGCACTATACACAAATGCATCAAGTAAAAGTTCTGGTGCTCCAGCTCCTTGGACCTTTTTTGGTTCTGGCGACCAAAAGTGACCTCTTCACGCAATAGGCAGAAATGAGGGTCGTGACTGAGCAAGCCAAGCATGATCAGATCGGCATCGAGACCGTAGAGACAATGTCGAATGTTCGGGTCATAGTCGGGCTGGGCTTTGGCAAGACGAATGTACTCCATGATCTTATGTTCTCCTTCACCGGGTACTTCATGCCCAGAGAGCACAATCTCCACGCCCTGCCAATCAGCATCCTCTGATATCTTCTTGTTGATGAAATACTTCAGCTGTCGAGTCAATTTCGCCATGAATTCCGTGCCTGATGCCGTAAGCTTTACCCATAAGCGAATATTATCCATCAATTGCCATACCAGGCGTGATGCAATTACTGTCGAACGCATCTTCGGCGGGCATCTGCACACCCTCACGTATCGCTTTCTCCTTTGCGACTTCAGCGTCGAGAGCTGTCCGAAATCGTCGCGCTCGCTGCTGATTCATTTTGGCTCGAGGGGCGACGCCGTCAATGGCCATAAAGAACAGTTGTTTGGGTCTGATCTTGCCGAACAAATGCTCAATATAGTTGAAAATTTGGATGAACATCTTGTCCTCAGTCATACGAAAACTAGGAGAGTCGCTGTCCGAGTGGGTGCAGTTGTGGATGATGCCATTCATATCGAGGTAAAGGCAGTCGAACTCGGGTATCCGGTTCTCCGCTATGAGCTGCGAGATAGCCGGATACCGCTCACTCATCCATCGAAAGAACTTCGCAATTGCTTCAGTGTGAATCATATAAATTGAGGTCAGATAACCTTACCTTTGGCACACCCATGGTGAATTTATCGTAGGTATTAGTCGTGGGAGATGTGGAAAGGATAATGGAGAAAGGCCGCGGGGAAAGCGGTGTAATGAAAACCAGAACACCTAGCTCAAGAAATGTACAACGAGTAAATAATATTGTGTCAGACCTTGGTGAGGCGCATTGCAAACTAGCTTATTCTATGACGGGCGGATAATTAGATGCAAGCGGCTAACAGTACTTAGACTTCCGGTTGCCGCCTCACTAGCGTCTACTCGTTATAAGTAGCCAGCGGACGCGTTCTCTCGCGTCGGATTAAAGACGAGACTTTAACGATCTTGGCGACAGTGACGCTATCTTTTGGGGTCTCCCTCCCCGGACCCCACCTGGGGTTCGGCGAAGGGGTTTTTATAGGGCTAACCCCGCATATTATAAATAACCTCATCGAGATCCCTCCTCTACAACTATTTTCATCTTAAATAGCTTACTTAATATCAACGCCAAATTAAAGCTTCCAATGTTTAAATCCAATATTTCTATATAAGAACTATTAACACTATAAGAATCCAGTATGCAAGTGGCTTGCTGCAACTGATATCAACCTCCGTGTCAGCCGTTTTCGTGATGGCTCCCCCGAAACTTAAGGTATCAATCGAAACCGCACCGTGGAGCCAGCCCCCAGAAACGTCATGCATGTAACCGGGCAATGATCCCGTCTACAGTCAACATTCCATTCTTCCTTGGCACCAAAGTTTCTTTGCTTCTACTGCCTACCTCATCGTATGACTTCACCGTATGATCTCATCTTGGCTTTCCCAAAGCCCCTCTTCCTTTTCGCAGATGCCGATGAGGAGGCCCAGTTCTCACAGAAGATAAGACGAGATAACGATTACTCTTGCCCAATAATTCTCCCTTTGACAGGGAAGACACGCAGCATCAACG
>QQTW01002793.1_pt1 | contig 12781 bp, 8 predicted proteins | sample 1904831 | NCBI WGS metagenome assembly QQTW01 (sample SAMN09435610, study PRJNA476489) | Subsurface metagenome, whole genome shotgun sequencing project. | reverse complement strand
GGTCCATAGAAAGTCCAACTTGAACCGCCAATTGTTTGAGGAAATTGATTTCAGACTGCTGCCAAGCATGAGGTCCAGAGCAGTGATGAGCAATCAGCAAGCCGGAAAGCTGTTCGTTTTGCAGGATTGGCATCACTAAATTCGCTTTGACTTCCAGCCGTGACAATAACTTCATATGCTCAGGGGAATAATTTGTCTCCAAGACATTATTAGTGGGAACGACACGACCATTTCTGTACGCTTCGATCAGCTCCTTTGAAATACAAGGGTCGTTTATTTTGACTGCTAGGGCTTTGGGCCAACCAGTCAAAACAGATTCTGCTACGACGTAGCCGCTCCAGTCAGGGTTAAATCGATAGACAACTACCCGATCTGCTTTGAGAATTTCTCGGGCTCCTTGAACCGCCTGATTGAAGATAGGATCTAGATCTTGAAAGTCACGAAGGCGGGAGGCAGCAATGTTTGCAAATAGCTGTACTCCCTCTGCCTCTTGACGACGTACTTTCAGGTTGGTCTCAATACTGTCAGCCATTTTATTAAAAGTGACAGCCAGTTGACCAACTTCATCACGGGCAAAAACCTCTGCTCGTGCCCCGTAATCGCCTTCAGAGAACTCTTTTGTGGTTCGCTGCAAATGCTCGATAGGTTTAGGAATTGCCCGCCTGAGAATGAGTGTCCAGAGCACAACTACAAGCAACGCTAGGAGCAATACAGCCAATTCTTGCAATAGACTTTGGTTGAGCAGCTCATTCAGAGCTGTCTCTGGAGTCCCTCGCACTAAAATAGCAACGGGCTCACCAGTGGCAGCAACAGGAACAGGACCACTTGCTTGTTCTTTAGAAACATTGGGCAAAGCCTTGGCAGCTAAGGTATAGGTTTGTTCCCCTACTTCCATTCGTCCGGTAACTGGTTTGCCGTTAGCCGTAGCTGCTGCTGCCAGTAGAGAGCTATTAGGCAAGTCGATATTGGATTGAGCTGGGTCTAAAGTTGTAGCCGAAGTAAATTCGCCTGTGGGTTTGCGCAAATAAATGGCACTGTAGCCTCCTCCGAAAGCTTTTATGGTTCCTTGAACAATGGGCAACTTGCCATTAACAATGTCCCCAGAAATTAAAGCTCCAATAATTGTCTTTGTAGCTGGATCTCTAACCGGTGTAACCGTGTAACGGATCAGGGCATCTTGATTGTCAAAACCTGCGGGTAAAGGAGGAGACTCTTTAGCCAGTTCAGCCCTACTGACGATCGCACTAGCTTTAATTTGCCTAGGATCGCTGAAAACTTCTTTAACCAGGTTATTAGGATTAAAAATCTCCCCTTGGCGGTCGGCGTTGGCATTGACAATAATCCGCATATCCTTCCCGACCAGGGTGGCATATTCGATGTTCCGGGCTTTGACTTCATTTTGGAGAATCTGCTTAACTTGATTCCGCAAATCAGGACTTAAGGTCTGAGATTGGGCTGCGGCAATAATTGCAGTATTATCAGCTTGACCCCGGAAGCCAAAGCCCATTTGATTGACTTTGATGTTGTAGTTAATCTCTGTGACAGCCACCTCTGAGCTAGCTTGGTTGAGCAACTGACTTCGCAAACCTGTTTCAATAATCCACCTCGCCCCGACACCTATTAACACTAAGGATAAGATTTCAGAGCTAAACAAAGCAATGAGCTGCTTGCGGCTAATGGGGAGGTCATAAAACCACTGTAAGAAAGAGGGTTTGCGTCTCTGGGGACCAGGATTGGGTTTCAGTCGTGGTGGTTCTGAGGGTGGTGTGGTTTCTTGTTGCGTTTTGGCATCCCCTGTTTGCTGCTTTTGGATATCAGATTCATTGATGCGATAATCTAACATGGCGGTTACCTTAATTGATTTGTCATACCCATTGCCACTAGCTCACTTTAAATTGAGCGGCGCTAGTTTGTAGCTCAGTAGCCACCGCTAGCAATTCTTTAAATGAGGCGGATACAAGCGTAGCTTCATTTGAGGTTGAGAACGCGATCGCTGCCACATCGGTCATGGTTTGGGTGACTGACTCAGAGGCGTGTGTTTGCGCTACGGTTGCAGAGGCGATCGCTTCGACTAATGCACTAATTTGGGCACTAACAGCAGTAATTTTATTCAGACTTTGGCGGGTTTCATCCACAAGGAGCGTACCCGTGGCTACCTGTAGAGTTCCTGTTGCCATTGCTGCCGCCACAGAGTTGGTTTCAGTTTGAATGTCCGTCACCAGACTTTCAATTTCAGCTGTCGCGAGGGCAGATTGCTGTGCCAGTGATTGCACTTCATCTGCAATCACCGCAAAACCGCGACCTTCGTCCCCAGCACGGGCAGCTTCAATTGCAGCGTTGAGTGCCAGCAAGTTAGTTTGGTCGGCAAAGGCACTGATCAGCTTCACCACCTTGGAAATCTTTTGGGAAGATTCACCTAATCGCTGCACCTTTGTCGAGGTTTGGGCCACCGTTTCTTGAATTGCCAAAATTCCATCAACCGTCCGGTTCATGGCAGCATCACCCGCTACTACCGTCTGATTAGCTTGTTGCACGGCAGCTTCTGCCTGCTGGGCGTTGGCGGCAACAGCGCGAATTGAAGTAGACATTTCTTGAAGTCGATCCAGGGCAACGGTAATTTCCTCAGTTTGCCGCAATGCTTCTGCTGATAGGTCTTGGACTGAAGCCTCACTGCTGCTGGTAGTTGTCGTTACTTGTTTTGCTGCAGCTTGCACCTGGGTAACAACTTTCCGCAAGCTCTCCACAGTGGCGTTGTAGGAGTCAGCAATCGTGCCAATTTCATCTTCAGTCACGTTGGCTCGGATCGTAAGGTCACCTCTACTGACGGGATCTACTTCCATCAGCAGTTCTAGCGCCCGTCTCTGGAGTTGCTCTTTGACTGTCCTTTGCTGATCTAGGAGATTCGCTTTGTCTAAGGCAAATCCAACTTGAATTGCTAACTGCGCGAACAAATCAATTTCACCTTGATCCCAAGCACGAGGGCGATCGCATTGATGGGCAACTAATAAGCCGAGTAGCTCACCACCTTGCATAATCGGCGCTATTATACTGGCCTTAACTGCGAACGCTTCCAGTTGTTTGAGGTAACATTTGTTAAGACCAGCTGTGTGAATGTTCTCCGTGGCTTTGATACGACCCTGGCGATATCGTTCAACATACTGCTGCGCAAGACAGGGGTCATCGATTTGTGCTCCTAAGGCACAAGGCCAATTGTTACCCACTGATTCAACAGTGACGGTTCCTTGCCATATCTCGTTGAAACTATAAACGACTACTCGATCCGTTTTTAAGGCAAAGCGTATTTCTTGAACTGCGGTGTTGAGGATTTCTTGCGAGTTTAGAGATTGCCCAATGTGGAGAGTTATGTCCCTAGTTAACTGTGCCCGTTCGGCTTCAACTGCTTGGCTTTGGAGTAGGGTCTGCATCTGTCCAGCCATGCGGTTGATGTTAGACCCCAGCGTGGCAAGTTCGTCTTGCCCTTCTACGGCAATGCGGGTATCAAGTTCCCCTTGACCTAATTTCTCCACTACACCTGCAGCAGTCGTAATTGGACGTGTGGCGCGGCTTGCCAGTAAAGCTGCGATCGCACCGACGATTAATGCAGTCAAACCCGTTCCCAACAAAACACTTAGCAGCAGTCTTCGCTGCTCTGCGAAGACAACTGCTGTATCCTCGTGGATGAGGACGCTCCAGTTTAATTCTGGCATCCCTGCAATTTGTTCTACGGGAGCGTAGGATATCAGTTGCTTATCCGGGTCACTCTTATCGTAACCTTCTGTAGTAGCCACTTTGTTTGCTGCTTGCATTTGAGCCAAGACAGGAATAGCTACTTTAACATCTTCGCCTAGTTGTTGAGTTTTTTCACTCGCTGCAAATATCTTGCCATTGGCATCAAGCAGATGGTAGTTTTCTCCATTAAGGCTTGCATCGTCTGATGGAGTGCTTTCTTTTGCTTTTGACTGCATAAATTCATTTAGAACCTTTACAGGGATGCGAGTTCGCACCACGCTAATCATTGCGCCTGTATTCGCATCAAAAATAGGTGCAGCGATAAATATAGAATACTTTCCGCTCGCTTTTGATTTTCTAGGATGAGTGATGACAGGACGCTTGGTTTTTATGGCTTCCTGAAAGTAATCTATTTGGTTGTAATTAGGGATAGTAGATTGCCCTGTTTCTATAATTACATTGCCAGAAAGGTCTATAACAGCAATACTGTCATAATAGCCAGAAGCTTTCAAAATCCTATCCAGCGCCTGTTGCTTTTGCTGAAGACTAAGCCCGGCTGTCCCTTTGGGGTTATTAAGAAAAGGTAAGCTAGTCAACACCTGAATGTTTCCATAGCGCTCAAACATGAAGCGACCGATTTGATCTCCGAAATAGGCAGCAAGCTCTTGTTGGCTATCAGTTGCCTTTTCACGAATGTCTTTACTAGACAACAAATAATTGATTGTCCCAAGTGTTAGCACCGGAAGGATCCCGATGGCGATTGCCAAAGCTGTTGCTTTAGACCTCAAACTGAGTTTTTGCCACCAGCGGCGAAGACCCCCCTGATCGTCCGTCTGCTTTTCTCCATCCCTGACTTGTTTCTCTGCGTCTTGCTCAAGGGGTAGCTTGTTAAAGTCCTTTTCTGTTTTTTGAGTAGAAATTAGTTGAGGAGGAAACGGTTCAGTGATTGTTGCCGTGCCGTCATTGTGACCTTTGGAGTCACTATCGGGGGTGGCTTTGTTCGGTTGAGGAGAGGAAATCATAAATGAAACCTGACAAAATATGAATGGTTAAATTGTGTAAGAGCAGTAGCTGGCAGAAAAGTTGAGTGTTTGTAAACATGACACAAATTTAGGAGTCATAGCTGATAGCAGATCTATAGTTCTTCTTTTGCTGTCCTTACCTGTTCTAAGAGAGTCACGCGGTTTATAAAAAGTCCAAGCTGAGCTGCCAGTTGCGTGAGAAATTAATTTCCCAATGCTGCCAAACATGAATTTCTGAGCAGTGATGAGCAATTAGCAAGCCGAAGAGTTTGTCGTTTTTCAGAATTGGAGTTACCAAATTTGACTTGACTTCCAGTCGTGACAATAACTTCAGGTGATCGGGGTGAAAACCCGCCTTAAAGACGTTATTAGTGGAAACGACACGACCTTTTCTGTACGCTTCTATGAGACCCGGTTTAATACAAGGATCTTCTATTTTGTCTTCTAGAGCTACAGGCCAACCAGGAGCAACAGATTCTGTAGCGATGTACCCACTCCAATCAGAGTAAAAGCGATAGATAACTACTCGCTCGGCGTTAAGTATTTCTCGGGTTTTTGTAAGTGCCTTGTTGAAAACCACCTCTAGGTCTTGACTGCGCGCGCCGGAGGAGGCGAGGTCTATAAAGAAGCGTGCCCGTTCCGTCTCGCCTTCTTGTTGGTGTAAAAGGTCCCGAATTTGGGATGACATGCGGTTGATGTTAAACGCCAGCATAGCCAGTTCGTCTTTTCCTTCTACCGGGACGAAGGTATTGAGTTCTCCTCGACCCAATTTTTCTACTGAGCTAGTAGCAGCCAGAATTCGCCGCGTGCTTCGGTTTGCCAGGTAAGCAGCGATCGCACCCACTAGCAATACTGTCAGTACAGTTCCAATTATCAGAACCTGCAGCAGTTGTTTTTGGGGCGCAAATGTAGCGGCTGGATTTGTGGTAACAACTGCTTCCCACTGGAGTTCGGGGAAACCTTCTAGTCTCTGAAAAGGTGCGTAGGCTGTCACTACTTTAGTGTTAAGCTCTCTATCAAACCCAACTGCAGCACCTGCCCGCTGTGCTGCTTGCAATTGAGGCAAGACGGAAAACTCTGCCTTAGCATCCTTATGCAAATAAACATCGTTAGAATCTAAAATCAACTTCCCAGAGCCATCGAGCAAATGATATTGGTCTCCAGAGGTTTTAAAGTTTGCCAGCGTTTCTTTGAGTGAGTCTAAGGGTATGCTCGTTCTGAGTACAGCGATCATTCTATTTGTGACTGTATCTCTAACGGGCGCAGCCATGAAAATAGTATATTTTTTTGTGACTTGCGAAATTCGCGGCTCGCCAATGAAAGGACTGTTCGTTTTGATTACCGCTTGAAAGTAGTCCCTATCGCTAAGGTTGGGAAGGTATTCCCCCCGCGATTGGGCAATTACATTCCCCTTTAGATCCACTAGGGCGATACTGTCATAGGAATTATGAGTTTCAACATGAAGATCTAGAAATGTGTCTTTTTCCTGACGAGTAGTTATTGCCCACAGCTTGGCATTTGTAAAAATTGGTACATTAGCCAGTGTCTGTAAGTCGGCATAGCGCTCAAACACGAAGCGGTTGGTTTTATCTGCTAAGCCTAAAGCACGGGATGCTTTAACATTGAGAAGTTGCTGAGTAATCGATTTGGTGGCAAAGTAATCAGCGGCTAGCCCAACCCCCAATACTGGGATCGTGCCAATAGCGAGAGCCATTGCTGTTGCTTTAGTCTTCAAGCTCAGTTTTTGCCACTGACGGCGAAAGCCTCCTCGAAGCCACGTCTCCCCTACGCCATCGCTATCTAGCTCACGAGTTTGTAGCTCTTCAAAGCCTGGATCTATTTCTTGTTGAGTATAAATTGGTCGGGGAGAGAAACCGTTATTGGTATCGGGGTTGGACCCAGAGGTGGAAGAGGGAAGCATAGGCGGGAAAGGTGAGGGAGCGTTGCTAGTGAAAAAAGTAGATTTAGTTATTCAAACATTTAATTTTGGCTGAGGCATTCCAGCAATGATGGAGTTACCATCTAAAACAAGTAGTATTTCGCCGTTGGATTTCAGCCAGTACCCCCGCAAAAATGGTGCTAACTCACTGGATACAGACTGTGGGGTTGATTGAATTGAATCTGGATTGCACCATTCCATGTCTTCTAGCCGGTTGACGACTAGCCCCAGTTTCTTTACTCCGGTGTTTTGGCTACCTGCCCGCTGTCTGCCTGGCAGAGGCTGTGCAGCATTAATGACAATTGTCGTGTAGGTTGAGCGACTAGTTGCGTGTTGGTACAAGGGGGTGAGTCCTACCAAATGCCCCAGATCCACCATCCACAGAATTTCCCCGCGCCAGTTATAAACACCCATTACCCAACCTGGCATTTGGGGAATCGGCACAATCTCGCTGACTCCCATAGTCAGCACTTCCGTCATCTGCTGCACTGGCAACATGGCTGTAGTGTCAGGCACAAGGTGAAACCGCAAAAACTGCTGTCCTAGACCTGCTGTTTGTTCTTCCGTTTGCGTTCCAACTGGAGTGCCCCTTGACAAAAACTCAGATATCATTTAATAACTCCTGCGGATGTAGGCACTCGCCTTAACCTTTGATCAGTTGCTTAACAGTCCGCAACAGTTCTTCTTGATCGACTGGTTTGGATAAGTAGGCATCTGCCCCCTGCTTCTTTCCCCAGAATTTATCCATATCACTTCCTTTAGTTGAGCACATTACGACTGGAATTTTGCTCGTAAGAGCTTCAGCCTTAAGATCGCGACACAATTCAAATCCGCTACGGTCAGGCAGTACAACGTCCAGAATAATTAAATCAGGTTTCTGGCTACTAATTTTGGTCATAGCATCATTCCCATTGTTAGCAGTCATCACATCTAAGCCACCTCGCCGTAGGCAAATGGTGATAATTTCCATCTCGGTTAAGGTATCTTCAACGACTAAAACTGTACTCATGGCATTAACTCTTTGAAAGAATAAGGATTAAAGCGAACTTTGGTTGAGGTGCTGGCGTGCTACTGTCAGCACTGTTTCTGCATTCACCGGTTTGCTCAAGAAACCTGAAGAGCCGACAACTTTGGCTCGGACTCGGTCAATGATACCGTCATTTCCAGTCAGGATAATAATTGGGGTGTGGCGGAAAGCAGAAACTTTACGCAATTGAGTGCAAATTTCATACCCGTTGGTATTTGGCATGACTAGATCCAAAAAGATCAAATCCGGCTTGCGGGTTAATAAAGTAGCGATCGCGCGTAACGAGTCTTGTATTCCTAGAAACTGGTAACCCTCTGTCGTTAAAATCTTTTCCATACTTTGACAAACCAAAGGGCTGTCATCCACACAAGCAACCAGCGGTCCCAACTGAGGCTCCTCTGGTGGCGGTGTTGCTGGAGGAGGGGCAGTGGGAATTGGTAAATCAGGAATAGCAACTAACTCTACCAACCCTCCTCGAATGTAAGGCAGTAAAGAACAAGTCACTTCCACAACCTTCCGCTTCATTTTCACACCTAGATCTCGCAGAGTGGATTGTCCGTCCAGTAGCTTTGTGAGAACTTGGTAAACTGAAGCCGATGTTTGTAGTTGGAGTTGCTCTGGCTGCTTGATCAATGGTGCCCGATTCGGAGATCGATCAGCGATTTTAGCTTGTTGCCAGGCTTGCCAAACCTGCTGAACTTCTGTGATTATTTGTTCAGGATCCAGCAATACCAGTTGTGGAAATGAGTAGTTTTCTGGTTTAGCTTGAAAAGTCACTTCCATTGCTTGGGTAACATCAAATAACACTTCAGCAACGATGGCTGCAATTATCTTCGCTGCTTGCTCTCGGTTGATTTGGCGCTGCTTTAGCCCTGAGAACAACAGCTGATATTCCCAGGAGATATTGAATGTAGCAGTCGAGGAGCTAGAAGTGTCGTCCGACTTGAGCTGATGAAGATCAATTTTCGGGCAGTGAGTCGTCAAATTTCTTTGCCATCGTCTAACTGGATGCTCGCCTCCAGTGGCATATAAAATTCGGCCTAGGAATAAGTAAAAAATCCATTCCTGTTCAAATGGATCTTTGACTAACAATTGCCCACTAAATCGCTCTTGCTTTAAAGCATTCAATTTACTGATAAAATCAGTTGCAGTGTTAGTTTCGACGGTCATAAGCACGATCTTTTCCTTCAATCAGTCTGTGCAATCGCTGGCATTAATGCTACCTAGCTTGAATGTGAACAGGTTGTCTTCAATATTGTGTCTGAGCAAGAACTTTATCTAACCTTACAAGCTTTACATGTGCAGTTAGATAACCTAGTAGAGCAATGTCAGCAGCATGTCTGGAATAAAAATTATTGGCAATTAGCAAAAAATTAAACATACACAATGAGCCCAACTTGATCCTGGCATTGATTTAATTAATCCAGCATCCGTATCCACACTGAATTTGGTTGTAAGACAGGACTTACGTAGAGATGAGCTTGGTACATGCCTTTCAGTTTTGTAACCATCACTCTAATCTACAAACCGAAGCTATGGCTTTCCGGATACTTTCGCTACATATAAATAAATTAAGTAATATTACCCTTAAGAGCAAGATTACTTGGGTAATATTATCTACAAAACTGAGATGCACCGACCCCTCCTTGCCCCTTCTGCCCGGAGTTCCCCAGAGGGGGAAGGGCGATCCTCCCCGACTAAGAGTGCTGCCTCAGATAGCTGGGGTGGTTTTGAGGTGTGCGCTTGGGCAGCCAATAGTACTCCCAGCAACAAAATTCCACCGAAGAAGTAATGGGAGATGAGCAACTTGTAAATAAAAAAGCTAAGGACTGGATTTTCAGGCAGGGAAAGCGCATCTCACAGGTAGTGATATCAATGTCCTTATCAACGGCGGACTTGGTTTGTGTAGCCGCGAATTTATTCGCTAGAGATTTTTGCAATAAGTCTAGTCATTGCAAAAATTTTGCAATGCTTTTTTGAATAATTAGTTGCGGAAATCTGGACTTATCAAACTTCATTAATAGCCAGCTTCCAACCCATGTTCCAATAATCATAAATCCTAGTGTAAATATTTTAATAATTGATAAACTGGGCAAAATGTTATCTGCACCAAGCTTTGCTGCTATGTTGTTTAACAAGTATAGGATAAGAATGTGAATTAGAAAGATGTAATAAGACCAGCTACCTATCTGGCTCACTTTTAGAAATAAGAAGGTAAATCTCTGCTGGAAGAGCCAAGCCAGATTGATAAAACATAAAACTAGACCTAGAGCAATAATAAAATCACTGAAAACCCACCCCCACAATCCCACGAATACTAAAGCACAGCCAGCTAACCAAATAAATACACCTATTATGCCCATTTGGTAATTGACCAAAATTTTATTAAATTTTTGCTCATTTTGAACTATGGCAATTGCCCCAAGCATTCCCAAAGTAAATTCAGCAATTCTAGCTGGAAATAGTCCAAACGGTGCTTGCAGTTGAAATGGTATTATAAAGCTATCAGGGAGCCTATTTAATGGTTTTAATGGTAAAAATAACTCCCCAAAAAAATAGTTTTCATGACCAATAGGATAACCATCAAGCCAATAAATTGAGATGGCTCGATAGATGAACTCAGTAGCCATTGCTCCTAGCAATATTAACAAACAACCTTTTGCTGTTTTGTACTTTAAGATTAGAGTATAAAACCAAGGAAATATTATATAAAAACCAAAAACTAAAGGAACAAACCATAGTGGATCATTTGGAATGATAGTAGTGAATGGAGTGTTAAATATAGTTTGATAAGAAAAATTTCTCAAAAGTGAGATGTCTAAAAGTAGTCTAACTAGAGCTTTTATAATATTAGTCACTACCTCATTATTTTCAAGTAAGATAATACAGACCAGCAGCAAAAATCCAGATACCGATACTAACCAGTAAGCAGGTAAAATTCTCTCAATTCGTCTAATATACCACTGCTTCCAAGAAATATTTTTGCGATTATTAAGACAAGAATAAGTTAGTCCAAAACCACTCAAAACTATAAAAATATGAACCCCTTGCCAACCAAACCAATTTCTTCGATAGTGGAATAAAACTACCCAAATAATTGCCAGTCCTTTACAAAAATCTAGCAAACTGAGGACTTTATGATCAAAACTATAAAATTGAGCTTTAGAAGTAGATTCAGACATCGCAGGGAAGATGGCCTCGGTAGATACAGACGCTTGGAACTGCTATGGACTAGAAATGATTTTGCTGTCTACCGCACACTTAGCTGAGGGTATCGCACACAGTGAACCATGACTGTTAGTAAACGCTACAGCCTGATTAAATTGTAAAATATTGTTCGTCCCCGCACTTAGCACTAGCATGCCTGCTAATACCAAGGCTAACAGGCGCGCACGTGTAAGCGTGCTCAATGCCGCCAACACTACTAACAAGGGGAGGAAATTTAATGTGTAAAGGAATGTTTCATTTCCGTATACTGTGTGTAGGGCAAGTTGTCCAAGAATTGTGAGTCCGAGAACGACACGTAGTCGCAGATGCTTCCTAGTAGAGAACAATCCCCATAAGCCCAGACTTAATAGTGCAATCCACAACACGACTGCAATAGTACCACCAACGCTCCCTGAACCTGGGGATGACATTTGGACACTCATTCTCATTGGCCAGAGCGGATACTCATCAATCTTATTGTTAACTAAGTTAATGCCTGGCATTACCAATGTGTCAAATACAAAAGACTTGACTACCTTGAGTGGACCACCGGAGTCTGGCTGGAGCATATATCCTGCTTCCCCCCGCATCATCCGGGTAGGGAGAAAAAATCCACCAGCATTAGAACTAGGAAAGATAACCTTCTGCACAGCTACCAGTACCGCCAGGATACAGAATGCTGTGAGCGTAATCTGCAAGAACTGCTTCCGGCGGTGATTGACAACTGTTGCGAGAATTCCCGCCATCCAGTTGGTTATTGTGATGCTTAATGTCAGGAGGTTAACGACCACATACCACAACGGCGACAGTTTTCGATGTTGCGTTAGTGCGACACAACCTAGTGCTAGCAGAATGCTCAGCGAGCCGAATGGGTAGGTCTCTGGTACAACGAACCAAAACACTGCCGCAGCACTGGTCGCCGCAAGTATGCTAAATAGCGTCGCATCAAATCGGCGGCAACCAATCAGTCTCAATGAAATAAACAGCAAGCTGAACCAGAGCCCAGCAACTGCAGCAATGACTATTTTTACTGCCGTAATCGGTTCAAGCAAGAGCGCAGTTTTTAGTACATACACTACTGGGAACAATATAAGTAAAAACAGTGGATGTACATTGGTGTGATCATGGTCGATTCCATAGACAGTCATATCATCAATGACGCGTCCTATATCAGAGTGGAACCACACGTCGCCAGCTTGCTTATCAAAGAGCACAGGGTTGATTAGCTTTCCACCTTGATATGATGCGAAGCCTGCCGCAGCCGCAAGGACAACCACGATCAGAATATCCTGCCAGTGCTGGCGAACTTGGTGATAGATGGAATTCCTAATTTGAATACTATATGTAAATTTGGATAAGTTCATAAAAGTTTACAAATTCACCTTATGACGTTTTGCCAAAAGCGATCGCGGAAATACCACTTAGCATTAAACCAATTCCTACCCAGTGGATAGTAGGAACTTGTTCTTTCAAAACAACTGCCCCTAAAAAAGTAGTAGCGACAACAGTCAAACCAATCACTACTGGATAAGTTACTGACAAATTAAGCTTACTTAAAACTACGATATAGAAGAGTGTACTAACAGCATAAGTACAAATACCACCGCCTAAATAGATATTTATAAAACTTTGACCTGCTCCAATTTTAAGGAGAAGAGGGGCAATAGTATTTAGTGCAACTGTCACCAGGACGAGAGAAGCCAAGAAAAAATAACTATTACTCATAAAAACATATGATCAATTATGATAAGAATTATTATCCCAAAGTTCGTGACCATTAGGTAATGGAGTTTGTACTCGTTTTCCTAGGATTTTTTCCCACCAGCGCAAGGGATGGGGAAGAGTAGCAACTTGGAT
>QQTW01002792.1_pt1 | contig 12784 bp, 12 predicted proteins | sample 1904831 | NCBI WGS metagenome assembly QQTW01 (sample SAMN09435610, study PRJNA476489) | Subsurface metagenome, whole genome shotgun sequencing project. | reverse complement strand
GCCGCATCCACGAGCTTGCCGGCCACCCACGGAAACGCCAAGAACGTGCTGGTGCTCAACGCCAACAGCACAAGCCCCACCAGGAATTTACCCCGGTACGGCAGCGTGAAGCGAAACACTTGCAAGCCACGCTGAAAACTTTCTTTGCTTAATTTCTTCTTCTCCGGCTCCCGGCTTACGCCATTGCCGCTCGTATTCAATCCGCTTCGGGCCATTCTTTTGTAGGAGTTAGGAGTTGGGAGCTAGGAGCTAGGAGGAAAATCGTCGTTGGTTACCGACTCCTAGCTCCTAGCTCCCAACTCCTAGCTCCTCCCAAACATGCAGGACGTCGAAAAAGAATTCAAGCCTACTAGCTGGTCCATTGACAACAAGACCAGCATTTACATTCTCACGCTGATTATCACCATTGCGGGGATATTCACTTACGTGAAGCTCCAGAAGGAGAACTTCCCCGACATCGTGGTGCCGCGCATCATTGTGGCTACCATTTATCCGGGCATTTCGCCGACGGACATGGAAAACCTGGTGACGCGCCAGATCGAGAAAGAACTGAAAAGCGTGAACGGGGTGAAGAAAATCAACTCCACCTCCAACCAGGACTACTCGGTGATTGACGTCGAGTTCAACACCAACGTGGAAGTGCAGTACGCCAAGCAGCTGGTGAAAGACGCCGTGGACAAGGCCCGCAACGAGCTGCCCAACGACTTGCCCACGCCGCCGAGCGTGCAGGAAGTGAGCTTCTCGGAGTTCCCGATTATGACCATCAACTTGTCGGGCAACCTGTCTACTACGCAGCTCAAAAAGTTCGCCGACGACTTCCAGGACAAGATTGAGGCCCTGCCCGAAATCAGCCGCGTAGACATTGTAGGCGCCTTGGACCAGCAGGTGAACGTGGACGTGGACTTGTACAAAATGCAAGCCGCGCGCCTGAGCTTCACCGACATCAGCCGCGCCATTCAGGGCGAGAACCTCACCATTTCGGGCGGCTCAGTGGAAGTGGGCACGCAGAAACGCGCCGTGCGCGTGGCCGGGCAGTACTCCAAAGCCCAAGACATTGCCGACATCCAACTCAACAACCTGAGCGGCCAGCCCATTCGCCTCGGCGACATTGCCACCGTGACGGACGCCTTCAAGGACCGCGAAAGCTACGCCCGCCTCGACGGCAAGGCCTCCATTGCCCTCAACGTCATCAAACGCTCGGGCGAAAACCTGATTGACGCCTCCGACAAAATCCAGGGCATCGTGAAAGCCACCCGGCCCACGCTGCCCGACGAGCTGAAAATCACCCTCACCGGCGACACCAGCAACGACACCCGCGTGACGCTGCACGACTTGGTGAACACCATCGTCATCGGCTTCATCCTCGTGACGGTCATTCTGATGTTCTTCATGGGCACCACCAACGCCCTGTTCGTGGGCTTGTCGGTGCCGCTGTCCATGTTCCTGGCCTTTCTGGTGATGCCCACGCTGGGCTTTTCGCTGAACATGATTACGCTGTTCAGCTTCCTGCTGGCGCTGGGCATCGTGGTGGATGATGCCATTGTGGTGATTGAAAACACCCACCGCATCCTGCACGACCATCCCAACCTGAGTACTGGGCAGGCGGCCAAGTTTGCGGCCGGCGAGGTATTTATTCCCGTGCTGGCTGGCACGCTCACCACGGTGGCGCCGTTTGTGCCGCTGGCGTTCTGGCCGGGCATTATCGGCGAATTCATGTTCTACTTGCCCATCACGCTCATCGTCACGCTCATGGCCTCGTTGGTGGTGGCCTTCATCATCAACCCGGTGTTTGCGGTGAGCTTCATGGACCGCGAAGAACACAACAGCCCCGAAGAGCTGCGCAAGCCGCGCTGGACGCCAGGCTTCCGTCGCGTGCTATTCATTTTGCTCGGCATTGCTGGCATCGGCTACGCCGCGGGTTCGTTGTTTGTTGGCAACCTGTTCCTGTTCCTGGCTTTGTTTGCGGCCCTCGACCAGTTCGTGCTCTACCGTTTCATTGCCGGCTTCCAAACCGGCGTGCTGCCGCGCTTCCAAAACGCCTACGCCAGCCTGGTAAACTGGGCCGTGCACGGCACCAAGTGGCGCCAAGTGGGCATCATGCTGGGCATGTTTGCGTTATTGATTTTGGGTTTCGTGGCTGTGGGCTTGCGCCAGCCGCAGGTGGAGTTTTTCCCGTCCGGCGACCCAAAATTCATTTACACCTACCTGCGGATGCCGGTGGGCACCAAAGTCGCCATCACCGACAGCATCACGCGGGTGCTGGAGCAGCGCATCTATACCGTTATTGGGCGCAACAACCCCGACGTGGAATCGGTGATTGCCAACGTGGGCATCGGCGCCGACGACCCGCAGGACGCGGCCCGCACGGCGCAGTCGCACTTGGGCAAGGTGTCGGTGGCGTTCAAGGAGTTCAGCCAGCGGACCGGCCCCGTCACGAGCACCTACAAGGATAAAATCCGCGAAGTGGTGAAGGGCATTCCGGGCGCCGAAATTGCCGTTGACCAAGAGCAAAACGGCCCGCCCCAAGGCAAGGCCATTGCCATCGAAGTAAGCGGCGACGAATACCAGCAGTTGGCGCGGCTGTCCAAGAAAGTGGAACGCTACGTGGACTCGCTCGGCATTCCCGGCATCGAAGACCTGCGCACCGACTTGGTGGACCGCAACCCGGAAATTGCCGTCAACATCGATCGGGAGCGGGCCAACCGCGAAGGGCTAAGCACGGCCCAGATTGGCATGGAAGTGCGCACGGCCATCTTCGGCTCGGAAGCCAGTAAGTTCAAAACCCCCGACGACGAGTACCCGATTCAGGTGCGCTACGCCCAGCCCTACCGCGACGACGTGGACGCCATCCTGAACTCGCGCCTCACGTTCCGCAACGCCACCGGCCAGATGCGCCAAGTGCCCATGTCGGCCGTGGCCGACGTGGAGTATAGCAACACCTACGGCGGCATCAAGCGCAAAGACCTCAAGAAAATCATCACGCTTTCCTCGAATGTGCTCGGCGGCTACACCGCCCCCGACGTGGTGGCGCAAATTGACCAGGCCCTGAAAAACTTCCCTACGCCCTCGGGCTACACCGTGCGCATGGGCGGCGCCTCCGAAGACCAGCAGGAAACCCAGGACTTCCTGGGCGTGGCCGGCTTGCTGAGCATTGGGCTCATCTTCATGATTCTGGTGACGCAGTTCAACTCGGTGAGCAAAACGGTTATCATCCTCACCGAAATCATTTTCTCGGTGACGGGCGTGTGCCTCGGGCTAGCCGCCACGGGCATGAAAATAAGTATTGTGATGACCGGAGTAGGGGTAGTGGCCTTGGCCGGTATCGTAGTGAAAAACGGTATCCTCCTCGTGGAATTCACTGACATGCTCCGCTCCCAAGGTGTGCCGCTGCGCGAAGCCCTCGTGCAAGCCGGCCGCACCCGCCTCAATCCCGTGATTTTGACGGCCACGGCCGCCATCCTCGGGCTAATTCCGCTGGCCATTGGCCTCAACATCGACTTCTACACGCTGTTCGAGAGCTTCGAGCCCCACTTCTTCATCGGCGGCGAGTCGGTGGTATTTTGGGGTCCGCTGGCCTGGACCATCATTTTTGGCCTAGCCTTTGCCACGCTCATCACGCTTGTGGTAGTGCCGGTGATGTACCTCATCAACGAAATGGTTCACGAGAAAATCACGGGCCGTCCCGCCGACAGCCCCGCCCAACAACCCGCCGACCAAGAGGAAGCGCGGGCCACTACACCGCCGGTATTTGCCGAAGTGTAAAGTGCCGTTACCGCAGCGTGCGGTGTCTGGAAAGCTAAAATCAGCCACTAGGCAATTTGGCTCCCAACTCCGCCGTTCGATGTAAAGTTTTCGGCGGTTTGCAACCAACGGCCGAGTTGCCGACTCTTACGCCCGGATGGGCGCAAAGTCCGCACCCGCCAGCCGCAATTTTTTTCAGTAGCCCACGTTTCCGTCGTTTCTATGATCATCTCAACGACTTCCGCTCCCAAGTCCATTCAGCAGCAGGTGCTGCGCATCATCAGCAAGCGCAAGGCTATCAAGCCGCGGCGCCTGCGCATCGGCAGTAGCCTGAGCCACGAACTGGGCTTCGACACGGTTGACGTAGTAGACATCATTCTGGAACTGGAACGCAGCTTCCACATTATCATCCCCGACGAGGTGCCCCTGGCCACTATTGGCGACTTTGTGAGCTACGTGGAGTCGCACGCACACGCGGCTTGATTTAGTGGTTCGGCAGTTGGCCTGCTGATAATTAATCCTTCAAGAGCCAATAAGCAAAAACGGCCGCCTCCATATGGAGGCGGCCGTTTTCTATTCACTCAATTCGCTTTTCAGTTATCGATCGAGTAGCCATTGGCTGTTCAACGATAACTCATTTACCGCACGTTGCCGCCGGAGTCGCCGCCGGCGGGGTGGTTGCTGCCGGCTTTGTTGGATTCGCGGCTGCTGTCGGTGGTGTTGGCGGCTACGTCGGCGTGGGGCTTGGCGTCAGCGTTTGGGGCCGGGTCGGGGGCCGTGGTGCGGCTGGGCTTGGGGTTGCTGCTGTCGGGCGAGCCTATTCCGGCGTCGGTATTCGACGCCGGTTTGGGAACGGGCCGCTGGGCGGACGGCGCTTCTACGGGCGCATTAGTGGCCTTGGGCTTGGTAGTAAGGTTGGCAGCGGTGGCTTCGGCCGCGGCTTTATCGGCGTGGTCGGTGTCGGGCAGTACTACGGGGCGGGTTTTTTCCCATTCCGCAAATTTGTCCATCTCCTCTTTGATGGTGGTGCTAAACCACGCCACCAAAGCCACGTCATCGAGCAGACCCAGTACCGGAATGAAGTCGGGAATCAAGTCAATGGGGCTCAAAAAATAGATGACCACCGCCACCGCCGCCACCACCTTATTGGTAGGCAAGCCCTGGTACTCACCTGACGATGCCGCTTTGATGAGGCGAAACAAGGTTTGAATCGTGTCCCAAGCTTCGTGGGCAATGGTGCCTAAGTCTTTTTTCTGGCTGGCTTTCTGGTAGGCGTCGTTCAGCAGTTGCTTGAGGCGGGTGGGCTTCTGAATGTATTCTTCGGCTTTGCCAAGAAACTTCTTGAACAGCGGCGAGCCAGCTATCTGGTCGCCTTGGGTGTTTTGCTTATCCATTGTGGGAAGGAAACTAGGGTGAAGGGCCGCGGCCAATGCGGCGCGTTGCCTGCCTATACTGTTTCGCTGCAAAATGGTTATTCGCGGCCGAGCCCCCAATAAAAAGCCCCGTCCGGGAAGGAACGGGGCCGGTAAGTCGAGCTGTGGTAAGCTAGTTAGCGGCTACGCGGCCGGCGGCGTAGAAATTCCGGTGGTAGTAGGCCTGGTGCAGCGAGCTAACCATTACGCCGCCATTGGTAGCGGAATGGGCAAACTTACCGTCTTTCAAATAAATGCCGACGTGGTAAATAGGCTGGCCGGGGCCGCGACGGAAAAACACTAGGTCGCCGGTTTCCATGTCGGTTTTGGCTACGTGCTTCACGCTTTGAAACATGGAGCGGGAGCTGCGTTGCAGCGTAACCCCGTACACGTCTTTATACACGCGCGTAACGAAGCCAGAACAGTCGGTGCCTTTTTTGGAGTTGGAGCCGTAGCGGTAGGGCGTGCCGATCCAGTCGAGCACGGTACGCAGCAGGTCTTTATTTTCGGTGTGGCTGAGGTGGACGCCCAGCGCTTGGCCGTAGTAGTCGTAAGCAGCCGAGTCTTGCGCGGCGGTGCTGGCGGGTTTTTCTTCGTCGTCGGCTGGGCCGAAGACGGCGAACAGCGAGGCTTCGGCGGCTACGGGGGCCGAAGGGCTGGCGGAGGTGGGAGCTTGCTCGAAGAAGAAGGAGAGGGCCAAGGAGGCCGCGGCGAGGCAATACAGGAATTTATTCTTCATTGTCCGTCGTGGGGGTGGCAGATGCGGTTTTCAGCGAGGCTGAAGAAACCAAGAAGTACTTCTTTCGTCGTTAGAAGCAGCTGAAAAAGTAGGTTGCGAAACCAAAAAAGAACTGCCAAAACCGCAAGATGTAGCTTAGGCTGGCGGTTAAAGCTAAGTCTAAAATCTGGGAACGTCCTAGATTTAGTGGCTCAAACCGGGAAATTTCTTTGCAAAAGACAAAATTTTGTTGGTGGTACCTAGTTTCCACGTGCAACCAACCACTTGAGGTACTGCGTATAAGCCCGCCTTTCCATTAACGCCTATGACCGCGCCGCGCATCATCGAAAACTCACCGCTGGCCCTCTTAGCTCGGCTCAAGCTGGGCACCCGCGACGTGGCTATGGTACTCGGCACTACCATCCATCTGAGTGGCGTTACGCGGGAGAAGTTTCTCGCCGACCCGCACTGGGTGGCCCACGAGATGGAACACATCCGCCAGTTTAAAGAACACGGCAAGCTTGGTTTCTTGTTGAAATACTTGGCGGGCTGGGTGCGCCACGGCTACTATAACATTCCCTTTGAAACCCAAGCCCGTGCCGCCGCCGAGCAAAACGCCCACCTGTACACCCAAGGCCGCCCGTTGCCGCCACCGGAACAACGGCATCGAGGAGTGAGGGAGTAGTTGAGGAAGACAGGATATTCACTTCCTCGTGCCCAACGTGGCCCCAGTTACGAGGCAAACGTTGCCTTGAAAACGCTCCTGTGTATCTCGAAAGAATGAAACGGCCCAGTGCTGAACGGCTCCTGGAGAAACGCCAAGCTCAGCAATAAGTTTTTAATCTGCGGCTGCAGCGTGAGAGAGCACAATCACGGTATTCATTTGCCCTGAAGTGCAACCTCGTAGCTGGTTTTCTCGAATAAAACTCCACACCCACCCCGGGCTTTGCAGCCCGTATGTTCTACTTTTCTACTTGTAGTCGTCATGGAAAACAAAACCAACCAGCCGAATACCGGCGCCAACGCTTCTTCTAACAACACCAGCAACAAAGCCACTTCGCCGTCGTCAACGGCCCCTTCGGGCATTTCGGCTGCGGGCCAAGGTACGCAGCCCGGCGCCCAGGATGCCGGCGCGGGCCGTGAGCAGAACAACAAAACTGCTTCGGCTGGCACCGCCGAGAGCAGCCAGCCGCAAGGGCGTCAGTCGCAAAACGACCAAGCGCAAGGCAGCCAGGCTAAGTCCCAGGATGGCCAGCAAGGCGAGTCGAAGAAATCGTGGCTGAACCAGGACGAGTGGATGAAGAGCGTGAACCAACTGCCCCAGTCGCTCAAGGATTTCGGTAGCAAAGCGTTAGAGCAGGTCAATAGCCTCTCGACCACACAAAAAGTAGTGGGCGGGGCCTTGCTGGTGAGTGGCTTGAGCTGGTTGGCTCTGCGCGGTAAAAGCAATAAAGCCTATACCGGCAAGGGTTACACCAGCAAAGGTTACAAAGCTCCAGTGGCTGGCGGCTCGCGCTACACGCCTACCGGCGAATCGAAATGGAAATCGAGCAGCTCATCGGTGTACCGTGGCAGTACTTCTAGCCTGCACGATGCCGATGACGACCTGAGCAGCTACTAACTTTCCACTAGCCTCAACGAAAAAGCCCCGTCTTCTTAGAGACGGGGCTTTTTCGTTGAGGCAACCATCGTGGTGCAAGTTGCATCTGTTCGGCTATTGCCGCTCAATCAGGACAATGTAAGCCCCTCCCGACTATGGTGCAGTTGCACAACATTCGAAAAAGCTACGAGGTGGGCGCCAACCGGCTGGAGGTGCTCAAGGGCATTGACCTGCGCATCCGAGAAGGCGAGTTGGTAAGCATCATGGGCTCGTCGGGCTCGGGAAAAAGCACGCTGCTCAACATTTTGGGCATTCTCGACGATTTCGACCAGGGCGACTACACGTTGGCGGGCACTCGCATCGACCGGAGCTTGTCGCAAACGCGAGCGGCGCATTACCGCAGTCAGTTTTTGGGATTTGTGTTCCAATCCTTTAACCTGTTGAATTTCAAAAGCGCGCTGGAAAACGTGGCCCTGCCGCTGTACTACCAGAAAATAAGCCGCCGCGAGCGAAACCGGCTGGCCTTGGAGTATCTAGACCGCGTGGGCCTAGCCGACCGCGCCGACCATTTACCCAGCGAGCTATCGGGTGGGCAAAAGCAACGCGTAGCCATTGCCCGCGCCCTCATCAGCCAGCCTAAGCTGATTTTGGCCGACGAGCCCACCGGCGCCCTCGACACCCAGACCACCCAAGAAGTGATGGACATCTTCAAGCAAGTGCACCGCGCCGGTATGACGGTGGTCATCGTGACTCACGAAAACGACATCGCCGCCCAAACCCAGCGCATGATTCGGGTGCGCGACGGGCTAATCGTGAACGAGTAACTGAGTAGCTGAGCAAATGAGTAGCAGCAGCACTGTGCCAATCCAAACTTCCAGGTATATGTCTGTAATTACGTCCGCGCTGCAATGGCAATCGTCCACAAAATCCGTGAAATTCGCTTAAATCCGAGCTAATCCGTGATCGATGTAGATAAGTGGCAGGAAATACTTGGGACGATGCGGCGCAACAAGCTGCGTACGTTTCTGACTGCCTTCGGGGTGTTTTGGGGCATATTTATGCTTGTGCTGCTGCTGGGCGCGGGCAAGGGCATGGAAAATGGCGTGTGGAAAGAGTTTGGCGGCGGGGCTATGAACAGCCTGTTTGTGAGTGCCGGCAAAACGTCGTTGCCGTGGCAGGGCTTGAAGCCAGGACGCGAAATCAAGTTCACCAACGACGACCTGGAAGCCATTCGGCGGCAAGTGGATGGCGTGGAGCTGTTGGCGTCCCGCAATCGGCTGTTCGGCGAATACACGATTATCAACGGCACCAAGAACGGCTCGTACCAAGTGTTCGGGGCCAACGCCGAGTTTTTCCAGCTCAACGGGGAAAAGCTGGTTCGGGGCCGCCTGCTCAACCCGCTCGACGGCGTGGAGCGGCGCAAGGTGATGCTGCTGGGCGAAAAAGTGCATAAGGTGCTGTTCGGCGACAGCAGCGGCCTCGGGAAGTTTGTGCAGGTGAAAGGCGTGTTTTTCAAAGTGGTGGGCACCTTCAGCAACCCCGGCAACAACGGCCGCAACGAAGAGCGGGCCTTTGTGCCGTTCAGCACGTTTCAAACCACGTTCAACCAGCCCAACCAGGTGCAGCGCATCGGCATCAGCAGCACCAAGGGCACGCCCGTGAAGGAGCTGGAGGAGCAGGTGCGCTTGCTGCTGGCTCGGCGCCACCAATTCGACCCCGCCGACAAACAAGCCATAGAACTCGAAAACAATGAGGAGGAAGTGGCACGCTTCGAGGGGTTGTTTCGAGGCATCAAGCTGTTTGTGAGCATGATTGGGGTGCTGACGCTGGTGGCCGGCGTGGTGGGCGTGAGCAACATTATGCTCATCATCGTGCAGGAGCGGACCCGCGAAATAGGAGTGCGCAAGGCGCTGGGGGCCACGCCGTGGAGCATCATCAGCATGATTGTGCAGGAGTCGGTGGTCATTACCAGCCTCTCGGGCTACCTGGGGTTGCTGGCCGGCGTGGCGCTGCTAGACGCAGTGCGCTACGCGCTAGAGCAAGCCGGCGGCACCACTTCCTACTTCGACCACCCAGAAGTGAACATCAGCGTGGCCCTGGCAGCTACGGCGTTATTGGTGGTGGCCGGCGCCGTAGCCGGTTTGATTCCAGCCATGAAAGCCGCCAATGTGAAACCGATTGAAGCGCTGCGAGCCGAATGAGAAATAATGCAACGATGCATAAAGTAAAAGAAGGTCATGCTGAGCTTGTCGAAGCATCTCGCTAGTGTAGTAATTAAGAGAAGTTACCACCCTGGCGAGATGCTTCGGCAAGCTCAGCATGGCGTTCTTACTTGCCCGAAATTAAGTTACCAATGTTCGACCTAGACAAATGGCAGGAAATCCTTGGGACCGTGCGGCGGCATAAGCTGCGCACGGCGCTGACGGCGTTTGGCGTATTCTGGGGCATATTCATGCTGGTGGTACTGCTGGGCTCGGGCAAGGGCTTTCGGAATGGCGTGGAACAGGAATTCGACGTGGCCAAAAACGCGGTGTTTGTATGGACGCAGCGCACCAGCGTGCCGTATGCAGGGCTAAAGGTGGGCCGCTTCATTCAGTTCACCAACGACGACGTGGCGGCGTTGAAGCGGGAGGTGCCCGAAGCCGCCGTTATTCTGCCGCGTAGTTCCTTAGACGGCACCTTCACGGTGCAATACGGCACCAAAAGCTCGTCTTTCTCCGTCAACGGCGAGTATCCGGCTTTCCCGGCCATAAAACCTCTGCACCTAACCAGCGGCCGGTTCATCAACGACGTGGACATTGCCGAACGGCGCAAAGTGGCCGTCATCGGCGACCGGGTAGCGGAGGTGCTGTTCGGAAACGCCAAGCCGCTGGGCCAGGAAATCCGCATCAAAGGCATTTATTTTCGAGTGGTGGGGCTGTTCAAGGCCGAGGGCAAGCCTGAGCAAGCGCAAGAAGACGGCCAGACGATTGTGATTCCGCTTACTGCGTTGCAAGTCACGTTCAACCAAGTGAACCGAGTGGGCTATTTCGCCTTCATTCCCAAAACCGGCGTGCCAGCGGCTGTGGTCGAAACCAAGGCCAAGCAAGTGCTGGCCCGGCAGCACAAAGTGGCGCCTACCGACGAGCGGGCTTTCGGCTCGGCCAACGTAGAAGAGGAATACGCCCGGGTGCAGGGCCTGTTCACTGGCATTTCGGGGTTTAGTTGGCTGGTCAGCATCGGCACCATCTTGGCGGGCATCATTGGGGTAAGCAACATCATGCTTATTGTGGTGAAAGAGCGAACCAAGGAAATTGGAATTCGCAAGGCGCTCGGGGCTACCCCGTGGAGCATTGTCAGCCTGATTGTGCAGGAAAGCGTCGTGATTACGGCCGCGGCTGGGCTGCTGGGCTTGCTGTTCGGCACCGTTCTGATGGCGGGCATCAACTCCCTGATTGCCGGCCAAGACGTGGGGTTTTTTGCCGATCCGCGGGTTGACGTGGGCGTGGCCGCCACGGCCGTGGTGCTGCTGGTAGTGGCGGGCGCCGTGGCCGGACTGGTGCCCGCGCTAAAAGCCGCGCAAGTACAACCCGTGGTGGCGCTGAAAGATGAGTAGGGTCTTGGGGTGTTGGGGTGTTGGGGTCTTGGTTGACGTTTAGACCAGACATTATGCCCCAGCTGCTAACTCCCCTCAAACCAGGAAAAACCCCGGAATCTAAAGTCGCTAAACCGTCAACGCTCTATCAATCCAACAATCCAAGACCCTAAGCCCCCGAGACCCCACATGAAACGCGTATTTCTTTCGTTGCTGCTGCTGTTGCTGCTGGCCGGGTTTGGCTGGCTGGGTTATTACTTCTGGAAGCAAGCCCACACCGACCCCGTTACCTACAAAACCGAGACGCCGTTTGTGGCCGACATCGTGAAGAAAACGGTGGCGACGGGCAGCATCGTGCCGCGCCGCGAAGTGCAGATAAAGCCCCAGGTGTCGGGCATTGTGGAGGAGCTGTACGCCGAGGCCGGGCAGCCGGTGAAGGAAGGCCAGCTGCTGGCCCGCATTCGCACGGTGGCCAACGCCGGCAACGTGAACAACGCCCAAAACAGCATTCAGGCGGCCCGCGTGGCGCTGGAGACCAGCCAGACCGAACTGGAGCGCCAACGCCCGCTGTTCGAGCAAAAGGTTATTGCCGAGCAGGAATTCAACCGCCTGCTGGCCGACGTGCGCGCCAAGCAGCAAGCCCTCAATGCCGCCGAAAACGACTTGCAAATTGCCCAGCGTGGCGCGTCGCGCAACACCGGCGGCGCGTCCAACCTAGTGCGCTCCACCATCACCGGCTTGCTGCTGGATGTGCCCGTGAAAGTGGGTTCGTCGGTGGTGGAGCGCAACAACTTCAACGAAGGCACCACCATTGCCGCCATTGCCGACATGCAAAGCCTCGTGTTTGAGGGCAAGATTGACGAAAGCGAAGTGGGTAAAGTGCGTGAAGGCATGGACCTGAATCTGACCATCGGAGCGCTGGAAAACCAAGCGTTTCCGGCCACCCTCGAATACATTGCTCCCAAAGGCATTGCCGAAGAGGGCGCCATCAAGTTTCAGGTGCGGGCGCGGCTCAAGCTCCAACCCGGCCAGTTTCTGCGCGCCAACTACTCCGCCAACGGCGACATTGTGCTCGGCCGCCGCAAGCAAGTGCTGGCCATCCGGGAAAGCCTGCTGCAGTTCGGCAAAGTCAACAAGGATAGTGTGTTTGTGGAGGTGGAAACCGCGCCTCAGCAGTTCCAGAAGCGCTTAGTGAAAACCGGCCTCTCCGACGGCATCAACGTGGAAGTGACGTCGGGCTTGGCAAAAACAGACAAAGTGAAAGTGCTGGGGCCGCCGGCCGAGGGAGAGAAGAAAAGCTAGTCCTGCTGTTTAAGCAGGCGGTTCTTGCGGCGTTGGCGGGCGCCGGTGGCTGCTGGTTTTACCGTGACTCCGTACCCAAAGCCGCGCACTCGGCGTGGCGTGGGCAGGTCAGTAAATGGTCGTTGACCAAGCCGGCCGTTTGCAAAATGTTATAGCACGTCACCGGCCCCGTCATCACGAAGCCGCGCCGCTTCAAATCCTGGCTCATGGCCTCGCTGGCCGGCGTTGACAGCGGCACGGGGTGTCGGCACTGCGTCGGTGGTCCACGGGGTGGCCGCCCACGTAGGCGTAGAAAAACGGCAGCAAACCGGCGTCGCCGCCCACCTGTTGGCGCAGGCGCAGCCAGGCTTGGCCGTTTTGCACGGTGGCCTCCAGCTTGCGCCGGTTGCGCAGGATGCGCGGATCGAGCAGCAGTTCCGCTATTTCCGCTTCCCCGA